>JAEEGK010010454.1_pt1 | contig 21410 bp, 18 predicted proteins | sample 8958771 | NCBI WGS metagenome assembly JAEEGK01 (sample SAMN16246547, study PRJNA631951) | gut metagenome | biome: gut microbiome; feature: rumen; material: SC-attached | host: Bos | place: Iran: Karaj | collected 2018-10 | reverse complement strand
AATCATACCATATATTATGATTATGCAGCCGCTTTTCAGAACGGAGATTAATTTAAAGGAAATGGCTAAGAAGAGGGAAATGAATTCGATTAAAGCACAGGCAGAAAAAGCCCTTGCTTCATTCCCTGTATATTATTAATAAAAACGGAAGGCGTGATTGGCGAATTCATTTCGGAGGAATAATAAAATGGAAGACAACATGAAAAATGAGTTTTATCAGAAATTCGAGAAGGCAAAGGATGTTTGCGTAGAAGCCTTTTCATTTTATAACGAGGCAGATGAAATCGAGAGCAACTACAAACGAGTTGCTTTGGCGACCCTTGAAGAGGAAGCAAAGAATGCTGCAAGACAGGTGATCATATTCCTGCCTGTGATATTGTTTGTCTGGTGGACTATTTTGCAGTTATTACAAGTTGCTCAGTTTCCGATTGCCGCTGCAGAGTTTATGTTCGTTTTTTTGGTTGTATACGCAGTAGGCGGTTTTTTCGGCGCCATATATATCTGGACTCTCATTTGGAAGAAAAAGATACAGTCCAATCAGGACGAGGCAATGAAAAAGTTCCAGCCCATGATCGACAACATAAACGCACATGTTGCAGCGGGGAACCGTGTCTTCGAAGAAAACAGCGAACTTGTGGATTTCATTCCTGTAGAGATCCGTTTCCCTCAGTCCGCAGCATATTTAATGAAAATGGCTGAAGATAATCGTGCCGATTCGCTCCCTGCCTATATGGAACTTTTGAAAAAGCAGGTTGCACGCTGGAAAGAAGAAGCTGTTATGACTCAGAGACTTCAGATAGCGAAAGATCGTGCCGAGCAGGCGAGAATTGATAAAGTTAACAGCACCCTTGCTTTGGGCTTAAGTGTAGCACGTCTCGGCGCCAGAATGACATTCTGATAGATAAGATATACGGGAGAAAAAGAAATGAGCGAAATGTTTGAAAAAGTTGAAAGAGCCTACAAAACGTTTGATGAGAGTTATTCACACATTGAGGCCGGAAAAAGAATCCAAAAGGCAGCCGAAGAGAAGAAGGCGGGTCTGAAAAAGAAGTTTATAATCGGGTTAGCGGCTATATGCTTTCTTATAAGTTTTTTCTTTGCCTCTTTGGTTTCGAAGATCCAGTTCATTCAGAGTAAAGTAATGGCTTCGTCGATGTTGGTTCTCGGTGTAATCGCTTTTGTCGTATATAAGAAAGTGATTGAGCCTCAGTATTTAAAGAATGCGTATGTTAACGAGATGCAAGATGCATTGGAAGAGGTTAAGCGCGGTTTTGAGATCATGGATGAAAAGTCCTCAGACCTTTATGTGATTCCCGAAGATTACAGATATAGAACCGCTATGGACTATATTTACAAAGTAATGAAGGACAATCGCGCAGAGACTTTAAACGATGCGCTTGCCATGTTCGATGATCAGCTTCACAGATGGAGAATGGAAGACATGCAAAGAAAGTTCGTTGAGCATGAAGCTGAGATTGCCAAGAACGTTAAGCACATCCGTGCCAACACTGCGGCAAGTGCTGCTGCCAATGTGGCAAGCATTGGCTTCGATGTTTTCACAAGTTTGTTTTAATATTTGAATTATGCCAAGCGGGGCCGAGAATGCCCCGCTTGTCTTTTTTTTGCAATGACAGTATACTGTTGTGAGTAACAAAAGGCAAATTTTACTTTACTGTCGGCGGAGAAAGGGTATGAAGGGATTAAGGGAAAAATTCTGGCATTATCTCAAGAAAGATTCAGCCATTGACGTTACGCTCTTTAAAGTCCTTGGTATTGCGGGCATTGCGGTCAGTATCATAGCAGGAGTTCAGAGTATAGTAATGGGCCTTTCGGTGGCCGCGGGACTTATTAATTTCATGGCCGCTTTTTTAAGTGTCCTTCTTCTTTGGTACGTGGATAAGACCGGCAAATACGTCATAGGTTACATCATCACTACCGTGGCGATCTTTATTGGCCTTTTCACCCTGCTTTTCTTTGAGATGGGGGGAATTGACGGTTCAATACCCTATTTCTTTGCATTTTCGATGGTATTTTCATTCCTCATGTTCAGAGGAAAACTCCTGATAATAATGGAGACTGTCGAGACCATATATTATGTGGGTGTCTGCTATTTTGCCTTTGTGCATCCGGAATATGTTACCGCCTACAATTCGGAAAAGGACATGATACTGGACCGTGTTTCGGGTTTTGTCCTTGAGGGACTCGGCATCGGCCTCATCTTTATGGCATATATTGCCCAGTACAGGAAACAAAAGGAGATCGCGGAGGAAGCAAGCAACGCGAAAAGCCGTTTCCTTGCCAATATGAGCCATGAGATCCGCACCCCCATCAACATGATGATGGGTATGAACGAAATGATCTTTCGGGAAACCGAGAGCGAAACCATAAGGGAATACTCCCAGAACGTGGAATCCGCAGGAAAGCAGCTGCTTTTTGAAATCAATCAGGTGCTGCAGTTTTCAAGGCTCAATGCGGTCAAAGAAGAACTTATAAACGAGCCCTACGATTTTTCCGAGATGCTGAACAATTTAAGTGCCTACTTCGGAAAAGAAGCTTCGAATAAGGGACTCGAGTTCTTGATGGAAGTCGATAAGGACGTGCCCAAGGTCCTTAAGGGCGATATGCGAAAACTCCTGCAGATCATTACCAATCTTCTGTCAAACGCCCTTAAATACACAAAGGAAGGCTGTGTTACCTTCAGAGTCTGCAACAGAGGCACGGCGGGCGACAGGATAGCATTGTTTTTTGAAGTGAAGGACACGGGTATCGGAATAGAAAAGAGTGCCCTTAAGACCATTTTCTCAAGCTTTGAGAGGGCGGATCTTACAAATAACAGAAATATCGAAGGAACGGGTCTGGGTCTTGCCATTGCGGAGGGCCTTGCGGAGCTTTTCGGTTCCAGGATCGATGTTGAAAGTGAGTACGGGAAGGGAAGCAGATTCTTTTTCACCGTAACACAGGAGATCGGGGATGTTTCCGAAGTTTCGGGAAACGAGTACGGAGGCGGTTCCTTTATCGCCCCGGATGCAAAGATCCTGGTGGTTGACGACAACCGCATGAATCTGAGCGTGGTAAAGTCGCTTCTTAAGAAGACCTTCGTGCATGTGGTCACCGCGGAGAATGCGGAGGAAAGCTACAAGCGGTTTAAAGAAGAAAAGCCCGATCTGGTGCTTATGGATTATATGATGCCCGGAACCGACGGTATTGCCGCCATGGAACACATTCGGGAGATTGACGGCGATAAACATACGCCGATACTGGTCCTTACGGCGGATGTTACCTCCGATAAGAGGGAACTCTTTATGAGTAAGGGCTTTGACGGATGCCTTTATAAGCCCATAGATTGGGTCAAACTTGAAAAAGAACTTTCGGAGCACCTTCCCGAAAGACTGGTGACCAGGATAGATTCCCGCGCGGGAGCCGCCTACAGTAAAGAAACCATTGAAGAGTATGCGGAAATGTTACGGAATTACGATATAAGCCTCACCGAGGGCCTTAAATATGTGGGCGGGGACTTGGAGCAGTTTGCAAGGATTTCCGGTTTCTTTACGGATAATGCGGATAAGGGCATGGAAAACCTTGATAAGTTTGTTGAAACTTCAAGCTTACAGGATCTGATCCTTTTGTTCCACTCCTTAAAGGGCAATGCAAGAAACGTGGGCGCAACAGACCTCTATCACACCGCGAGACGTCTGGAAGCAAGATCTCGTCAGGGGGATATGGATTATGTTTCTGCAGCGGTAAAGCTTGCGAAACTTGAATGGAACCGGGCCAAAGAAGGATTGGTTGCTTTCGAAACGGATTTCGGCGCCAAGGACAGATCCGAAGGCACTGTGAAAAAGACCGACGTTCCCGAAACATCCGATATTCTTAAAAAGCTGCTTGAACATATCGAAAGAAACAACAGAACCGATTCCGTGAAGCTTTTGGACGAGCTTATGGCGGCGGAAAAGGATGAGAGTACTCTTTCAAAACTGGAAGAAGCAAAGAAATACATTTCGGAAATAGAGTTTGAAGAGGCGCAGAAGATAATTGCGGGGATGATTGAATGACAGACGGTAAGAAGATCCTTTATATCGACGATGATATCAATATGCTTAATTCCGGCGAAGATATACTGGTAAACGCAGGGTACAGTGTAAGCCTTGCAAAGTCGGGAGATCAGGGACTTAAGCTCCTTTCAAGAAATGCGGCGGACTACGATCTCATTCTTTTGGATGTGGATATGCCCGTAATGGACGGGTACGAAACCTTCGAAAAGATCAGGGAGATCAAGGGCTGCGAGCAGATACCCATTATTTTCCTAACGGGTATGGATGCACCGGATTTTGAGATCAGGGGACTCACCATGGGAGCGGCGGATTATATAACCAAACCCTTCATCAGAGAGGTTTTCCTGGCCCGCATCGGCTCAAGGCTCAGAAGCACAGGAGCCGAAGCTGCGGAGGAATCCGGACAGACCGAAAAGTGCAGGGAACTTGAAAAGATCCTTACCCCGGTGGAAATATCGGTGGTACGGCTGGTGGCTGAAGGCTGCACCAATAAAGAGATCGCGGATAAGTCAAATTATTCCTACGCCTACATAAAGAAAATGATCTCGGGAATCCTTGATAAGCTTGAATTAAAGAACCGGGCGGAAATAAGACATCTCTTGAAAAGGTAACTTTTGGTTACCTTTTTTTGTGCCCATTTTTTCTAAAGGTAACTTTTTGACACTTATCTTATTTTCCCGCGTAACTTAAACTAAACGTGTTTAAAACAAAAACTGTGTTAGTTTTTAGGAGGAAAGAAAGAATGAAAAAGACATTATCAACAATGCTGGCACTGGGCATGGTGCTGACCCTTACCGCCTGCGGAGCATCCGGAAGCGGATCGTCCGCATCTGATTCCACACCGGCATCCGCAACTGCATCTGCTTCGGTTTCCGCAAGCAAAGACAACCCGGCATCCGATCCGGTATCCGCAACGGTTACCGAAGAATCGGTCATAGAGGATTTCAAACAGGCACAGCAGTGCTGGTTCAAACTTGAGGGAGCATTATCCACAGACAGCAGTGACACCAAGTCAGGCACCATTAACGGTTATTCTTCAGATTTTTTCCGTGTAAACGAGCCCGGCATCGGTTCTTATGACGATCTTCTGGAATATGTTTCACAGTATGTGGACACTTCCTTTGCGGAAGATGTCATCAACAATGACGAAAAGTTCATGAACGTAGACGGAGCCCTTTACATGTGCCCCGCAGGACGCGGAGACGACATGTCCATTTCGTGGGTTGAATTTTCCGCCAATCTTAACGGAGACTCCGGTTCCGTGGCTGTCACCATCCATCGTCAGGATTTCTTCGATTCTTTGGGAGACTGGTATGAGACAGGCGACATCGATCAGCACGAATTTCCCTTTACCGTTGAAGACGGTCATGCAGTATTCAGCTCCATGGAATACATTTGCGGCCCCGCTCCCGAGGAAGCACCCGCGGAAGGTCACGACGCAAGTTCTTTGGATTTAGCTCTTCTCGGAAAGCTTCAGGGAAAATGGTTCTGCAGCGATGATTCTTATATCGAGATCAATTCGGACGGATCTTTCGAAACCTATACGGCAGGAGAAAAGACCGCAAGCGGATATATTGAAACTTCCCGCGGAGATGACGGTTCATACTTAATGGCGGGAGAAGGATTCAGCAACACATTCTTTGAACTCGGAACGGATGATGACGGAACTCCCGTTCTTCTGTTTGACGGAGGAGGTACCGTATACACTTTAGCCGGTCAGGGCTGAAATAACTTTGGAGAAGCGAAATGACACTTGCAGCTATCATTTTATTCATAATAGGAGTAGCGGGGGCGATAATTGCAGGTCGCGAAAGAAAATATACGGTGATGTGCGCCTGTATCGTGGTGGCAACCGTGAGCTTCATCCTTTTGGCCCTTACGGCCATTCTGGTAATGGGGATTGATTAGCGAGAATCGGTATAAAAGTTAAAGGTATAAAGGAGCAATAAAAACATGAAAAAGAAATTACTGACATCAATCATTGCGTTTACATGCATTTTCTCCCTTGCGGCATGCTCGGGAAAAACCGAGTCCACATCAAAGGAAAACGGAACGAGCACTTCCGTATCCGCATCGGCTGAAAGCAAATCTTCGACTTCCGTAAGTACGGCAAGCAGCGCTTCCGTTTCGGAACCCCAGGCTTCCGTGTCTGAAGACAACAACACCGCTGACAGCAACATCAACGGTATCTGGGTAAGAGACAAGCTTAACGATGAATGGATCGTGATCGAGAACGAGGGTACCGACTGGAAACTTTACAGTTGGATGGGCGATGTGGCAGTCAAAGGGACCGTTAAGTTAAGCGGTGACAACTTTGATCTGGTTGACGAATTCGGCGATACCTATGCAACCGTAAACCTGATGGACGCAAATACTTTATTCGACGTTGATTATCAGAGCACTTATTCCAAGACGGATTCACTTCCCGAAGTATTCCCCGGAGTACTTGCAAATCAGATCGGATTTGGTGCCATCGAAGGAAACTGGATCTACCAGACCAGCAGCCGCGATAATACTGCAGAGTATACGAATACGGCTTATGTTGAAGTATTTACCGACGGCACCTACTCAATCAGATGGCTTGACGACATGTCCGAAGCAACGGGTATGATCATGATTGATACTTATGAGACTCCCGACGGAGCTCAGAATGTAGTTTATTCCTTCATTGAGGGCGGCAATAACCCCTGGGTTACCGCAGAAGTAAGTTCCGAAAATCCCGAAGTTCTTGTGATCGGCCAGGAAGGAACCGAGCGCATGATCGTCAACATCGGTGAGGGCGACTGATAAGGAGAAAACAATGAAAAGATTGAAAAAGGCTCTGGCATGTCTTTTGACTTTCTGCCTGGCACTGGGCATTGTGGGATTTATAACCCCCGTTCGGGCCATGGCAGCATCCAGCTTTGAAAACGGGCTCGGAAAGATCACTTTCAGCAATCTTGACGGCACCTTCAAAGACGGAAAGTATCGTTTTAACATAAGTGTCAAATATGATAAGAAATATAACACAAGCGATACCAGATATAACATACGTATTTCCAACGTACGCCTCGAGGATTCCTCGGGAAAGACGGTAAAGATCTGGAAGGACTGGGAAGGACTCGGAAAGGGAGGCAGTACCACAGTCTGGTTTGCTTTGGACTTTTCCAAACTCAGCAGCGGAAAGTATACCTTCAAATATTTTGTAAATGCCGATTCCTGGGACAAGGGCTATGGACAAGGCGGTTCAACCGCGGTAAACCATTCTCAGGGGAGTATCACGTACTCAAGCTGCAAATACGTATATGACACCACCGGCAACAAGAAACTTGAAGCAAAATTCAATGTTAAGGGACTTAAGGGTTATGTTCCGAAGGTTCAGATCTACAACGCTAACGGAAAGCTCATCAGAACATTCCCCAAATGCGGAAAAATATCCAGCGATGACAAATTGCTTACCTGCACATGGGGTCTTGCAAACGACGAAGGAACGACCGTTTCTGCCGGAAGTTATACCATGAAGGTTACCATAAACGGTAAATCCTGTTGCAAGAAGTTTAAGATCGATCCGAATTAATGGGAGAGAGAAAGATGAAAAAAAGATTATCAATCATCGTTACGATGATAATATTGCTTGTTACCGTGGCAGGATGCGGTTCGGGCGGAAAGACAACTACTTCCGCATCGGCTTCGGAACCCGATAACAAAACTTCTGCTTCCGTTTCCGTTTCTTCGTCCGTAAGCGCAAGTACTTCGGCCGATACGCCCGCAAACGATTTTGCCGATCCTTTTGAGGGAAAGATTACCGTATATCACGGAGCGGAAAATTCAGAACTTAAGAATACCGTAATGACGGTTTTACCCGTTGATGCAAAGAACGTGGTAATTCAGTTCAAAAATTTCGATGCGGCTTCGGAAGATGAAATTCCCGAAGAAATGACTTTGGCCTTTGCTTTTACGACAGAGGACGGCAAGGGATACACCCACAACGAAGAGGACCAGAACGGGGACACTCATTCGATCTTTGTCGAGGTTTCGGATAACGATATCAAGGTAGTATCGGATTATCAATTCCCCATGGATTTTGACGGATTTTACTATGTTTCGGAAGACGCAGACGCTGCTATTGAAGCCTGGGCTTTGCTTGAATACTTAAGAGCAATTCCGGAAGTCGATGTGGATGATTTTGGACTTTACAATCCATATGATGACATAGTGGACGCTACCGAAGGTGGCTGGCTTCACGACATAACTCTTTTAAGAGAAGGAGAATACTTCGGAAGGTTCCTGGTAACGGGAGATTTAAGCGCAGTATTCAAAGAAGAAGACGGTTCCTTCAAACTTGCGGCAGGTTCCGTTGAGAATCTTCTTAACTACAAAGACAACTACGAAATCTACAATGAGGAGACCGATTCCTATGATGTGATCGAGGACAGTCTTGTCGGCGCAATAGTAATGGCAGGCACCGAGCTTTATGAAGGCTGGGACTCGGAGGTCTTTGTCTATGCTCCTGTGGATCTTACGGAATCCGTTACCGTAAAGAGTTCCGATGAAAGCGTGGTATCGGTGAACGGTACCGAAATAAAGGCTGTGGCTCCCGGAGAAGCGGTTCTTTCCGTTACCTACGTTTACGGCGGATTCACAAAGAACGAAGAGATCACCGTCACGGTTTCCGATTCCGATCCCGCCGAAACTCACGCAGAGCTCGAATATGTGGATGAAAAGTACACCACCTACTTTGACCGGGTTTCCGAACGTGCAGTGCTTGAGATCTGCCACGAGGATGACATCTACGGTGTAGATATTCTTTGGGCTGACGACGCCACCACACTTCATCACTGGAGTTATGTGGGCACCGCAGACGAAAACGGCAATCTTACCTTACAGGGCACCTACTACATCGAAAAGTGCGACGAAGAATACAGCAAGGACGAAGTGGTCTTCGAAAACATGGGAGCTACCCTGACACTTGACGCCGAGGGATGCTATCACTGGCACGATGACTATGAAGACGCAGGAAAAGACTGCATCTTTGAATTGCCGGAATACTAAATCAAATTATTAAAGAGGGACCTTTGGGTCCCTCTTTTTTGTTTGTGTTTTATCACTTACACAGGGCTATAAGATCCGAAATCTCAGCTGTTGCCATGCAGACTGCGGTATCGGAGGCTCCGTAATAGATCTTTACGGTACCGTCTTCCTCTGCAATAAGTCCCCCGGGGAAGATAACATTGGTGCGGAAGCCCTCATCCGCTTCCCAAGGTGTTTCCGGCGCCAGCAAGGGTGTTTTGCTCATTCCGATGATCTTTGACGGGTCCTTAAGATCAAGGAGCATAATTCCCGCACAATAGCGCTTTTTCCAGGCAGGTTCACAACCGTTCTTTCCCCTGGAAGGGTCTTTATCCACAGTGTGGAAAACCGTGAGCCACCCGGCTTCTGTTTTTACGGGAGGGGCTCCGGGGCCGATCTTATCGTTTGCAAAAGGTACATCTTCAATGGCCAGCAATAATTTTGATTCTCCCCAATATTTTAGATCCGGGGAGGAAGACATCCAGATATCGAAGCGGTCGACACCTCCCCTTGAGTAAACGGGGAAGGGACGCTCCAGACGCAGGTATTTTCCGTCGATTTTTTCAGGGAAAAGCACCATGTTGCGGTTATCGGGAACGGTCATGGACAGTATTTCCACGCTTTTAAAGTCATCTGAAATGACTCCGATCCCGCCGCGGATTCCGTGCTTTGTGTCAACGGCAAAACAGATGCAGATCCGCTCATCTATAACGGTGAGTCTCGGGTCGTAGATCCTGGTAATTTCCGTATCATGCATACCTTCCGCAGTCAGGAAGGGTTCTTTTTGCACATCCCAGTGAATGCCGTCGTCGGAAAAAGCAAGGCCAATGAAGCATCTTTCGAAGGAACTCACACCGTCAAAACGGTAATCGTTCCGAAAGGCCATTACGTATTTTCCGTGATATTTGACCACGCCCGCATTAAATATGCAGTCGGCTTCGTAGGGCATGTCATCCTTTGTAAGGATGGGCTTGCCGCCGTTATATCTTTTGACGGCTTCTGAGGAAAAGAGTTCAGGATACATCTTAGGCATGGGTACCCTCCGAGAGTAAAGTTGCAGTGATCAAAAGGAATCCTTACACGGAGTCATTGATTTAACACGTGTAAATATTACAAATATATATTACCATGCCCCGGAAGTATTCGCAAGAGCGGGATTTGTCTGCCGTGACTCTGTTCGCAGCGTTCTGAAAATGGTACAATAAAAATACATGCAATGTTTTTACCAGACACTCTGGGAAAGGAGATCCGGTTCTGTGGACAAAAGAAACGAGTATTCAAAGAAAGCGATCCGCGAAGCGCTTATCAGACTGTCCCGGGTCAAACCCTATACCGAGATTTCGGTCCGTGAACTGTGCCGTGAAGCAAAGGTGTCACGTTCAACGTTTTATAATAATTACCGTCTTTTCAACGACGTGGTCGTGGAGATGAGCGAAGCCTATATGGAAAAGCTGCGGGGCAGGCGGCTGACAAGAGAGTTTTTCGAGTCAATGAAGGACGAAGGCGATGAACTGCGTCTTTTGCTGGACAGCGGCGTTTTCGGACGGGAATTCAGCATGTATCTTCGTAAGATCGTTCAGGAAGAGATCTCAAGGAGATACAGGCGTGAACCCGAGGATATCGCAGTCAATGTCACCACTTTGTATCATGCCTTCGGCATCTTCGGAGCCTTACAGAATCTGGTGGCTGTTCAGGGAACCCCGGAGATCAAGGACGAGGTTTTCCGCCGGGGTATAAATACATTGATGGAGATCATCGGAAACTTTACCGATCCGCCCGGGATCAGTTAAGACTTTATTGAACATTTTTCCGTGTATTGGTACGATAACCCTCCGGAGGGGTTTGAATCATAACCAAATATGCTAAGATATCCGCAGAAAGCGTAATGATTGTTTGAGCGCTTGCTGCGGATTTTTTTATGAATCACACAGGGGGTCACATGACAGAGACAAAGAATCAATCCGTCTGGAAAAACTTTATCCATCTGATACGGCAGATACGACTGCCGATCCTGCTTATCGGGATTGCTTTTCTTCTTAATTTCGGCAAAGCAGAGATAGAACTTTTGATACCGGAAAAGATTGCCGATCTGACCGGTTTTGAATTTACGGGAACCGGCAGTGCCGCGGTAAAGACCGCCGTCAGCATCTGTATCATGATATTTGTTTTGGCAGCTGTTGAATTTGTCGGTGTAATGGCTGCGACCTATATCACTTATATCGCCAAAGCACGCATCAATCGGGACTTTCAGGCGGTGGCCGCGAGAAAAGTATTCTATCTTACCACGGAGGAGGCGGAAGCCAGGGATCCAAAGGAATTTATTTCCCGTATCACCACCGATACCGGCTTTGTAAGCGATTTTCTCATCGATCTTCTGGTGATGGAAATACCGCGTCTGTATTTCCTTGTCAGCACCCTTATTAAGGTTTCCCGTATGGGTAACGGCATGCTCCTTCTGGGCTTTGTGCTCGTTGTTCCGGTCATCGTACTGGGTTCTTTCTGGTCGGGTCACGTAACCTACAAAAGTCAGACCCGTCTGCAAAACGCCATTGCGCGTCTGACGGCGAGACTTGCCGAGAAGGTGGAACATGCGGAAATCATCAAGGCCTACAACAGGACCGAGGATGAGATCGCGGACGGAGAGATCTTCATCGATGAAATGAGGGCCGCGCAGAAGAAAACGACTCTGGCGACGGCTTTTAATCAGCTGGTGGCAAATGTTTTGTTTGTGGTGCCCACGCTCATCATCATGACTGCGGGTGCACTGCAGCTTATTGCGGGGGACATTTCAACACCTCAGTTTGTCGCATATTACGGCCTCGGAGCCACCTATCAGAAATATATAGCCGAACATCTCACTCTTTGGGTATTGGCCAAAAAGGCCCAGGGTGCCACCCGACGAATTTCGGGAATCCTGATGTTAAAGGAGGACAGGGGCGGCGAGCGGCAAACCGCGGGCTCAGGCGACCTGACCTTTGAAAACGTAAGCTTTTCCATTGGCGGGAAAAAGATCCTTTCGGATGTAAGCTTCACGGTGAAAAACGGCAGCAAGTTTGCCATTGTGGGCGGAAGCGGCGCCGGAAAATCAACGATACTGAACCTGCTTGAACAGTTTTACCGCCCGGAACAGGGTCGGATCACGCTTGGGGGCGTGGATATACGGGATTTTGAGATCGGCAGCTACAGAAGTCTGTTTTCGTACCTGCCCCAGAACGCTCCGGGCTTTGACGGAACGGTGAGAGACTTTCTTTGTTACGGATCGGGTACCCCGCATTCGGATGAAGAACTTAAGGAGCTTTTGCGTGAGGTCGACATGACGGAATCTGTTGAGGCCATGGGGGGCCTTGACTTTGAAGTGGGACCGGGAGCGTCGAAACTCTCCGGCGGGCAAAGACAGCGCCTTGCGGTGGCCAGAATGCTCCTTACGGGGGCAGGGACGGTCCTTGCTGACGAAGCAACAAGTGCGCTGGATTTTGAAGGTTCAAGGCGCATCGCGTCTCTTATCGATAAATATGCCGCGGGAAAGACAAGGATTATCGTTGCCCATGATCTTTCCACGGTACAGGATGCGGACATGATACTGGTCCTTAACAAGGGCCGTGTCGATGGCATGGGAACTCACGCTGAGCTTAAAGAAACCTGTCCCGCTTACCGTCGGCTGTTAACGGCAGGAGAGGAGGAAACGGCATGAAGAACAAGTCCGGTCTTGCAACGGAAAACATCACGGTCAAAACCAAAAAGCCATTGAGGACTCTTTATAAAGGCGTCAAATTGCCGGTGTTCCGTACCCTTTTCGGTTCGCTGTTATACCTTGCGGGTACGCTGATCGTTGCCACCCAGGCTGACGCCGTGGCCACCATCGCCGTCGGAAAATTCAAGGATCTGTCGCCAATCTTTATGTATGCGCTGATGTGCTTTATCGGCTATATATTTTCCTTCGCGGCCGTGGTAGCGGACCTTGGGTTCGTGGAACTTTCGACCCGCATCAGGAAAAAGATCTGGAAGAAGATCATGCATCTTCCCTTAAGTTACGCCGACAGGGAAAGCCCCAACAGGGTATTGAGCCGTGTTACCGCGGATCCTGAGTATTCCTGCCTGCCCTTTAAACTTTTACAGCTTGTTTTCACGCTTGTTGCTTTTTTGCTGATGGTTTTGGTGGGAGACGCGGCTATCGCGGAGCTGGTGCCTCTATTGATCATCGGTTTTATCGTTAACATCGTTATTATGCTCATTACCGCCCGCTTCAGCGAGCGGGGTGCTTTGTATGTGGCAGGAAAACTGTCGGCCTTTACCGCTTTTCTGGCGGAACGCTTCGGCCGTATCCGTTTTATTAAAGCCATGAACAGCGAAGAAAAAGAAAATGCGGCGAGCCTTCGCTGTATCGAGGAGCGTTACAAGGCAGATAAGTATAACGCTATGGCCAACACCTGCGTGCAGTTCGGACAGTTCTTTCTGACCTTTGTACTGTTTGTGGCAGCGTTTCCGGTGGGAAGCCTGCTGATCTCAAAGGGTAGCGTCACGTCAGGCACAGCTCTGGCCGCGTTCTACGCATACGGAGGCAATCTGGTGCTGGTATTCCAGTTTTTCTCGCAGTTTCCGTCTGTATTTTCCGCCACAAAGGGCGGCAGTAAAAAGATCGTATCCATTCTGGAAGAAAAAGAAGAGGATGTGGACAGGGGGAGCGCTGAACTTTCTGCAGAGGGCGATCTGTGTATGGACCGGGTCTCCTTCGGATACGCAGGCAGAGAAGTCATTCACGGTATCTGTACCCGCATTCCAAAGGGAAAGATCACGGCTATCGTGGGTCCCAACGGCAGCGGAAAGACCACGATACTTAAACTATTGGACCGCCTGTATCCTGATTTTGACGGAAACATACGGATGGGTGAGGCCGGAAGCGAGGTATCCTTACGTGCCTGGCGCGACCGCTTCGGTGTCGTAAGCCAAAATGCGGGACTTTTCGAAGGAAGCATCCGTGACAATATCTGCTACGGAGTCAGGGATGTAAAAGAAGAAGAACTTGCGGCGGTTATAAAGCTTGCCTGCCTTGAAGATCTGGTGGCCTCCCATGAAGGTGGGCTGGACTTTAATGTGGGCTTTAACGGAGGAAAACTTTCCGGCGGTGAGCAGCAGCGTATCGCCATAGCCAGAGCCATGCTCAAAAATCCGGATTACCTGATCCTTGACGAAGCAACCGCCAATCTGGACCCCGTGACGGAAGAAAAGATCAGAGCAGGCATCGATGTCCTTACACAGGGCAGGACCGCCATCGTGGTGGCCCACAATTTCCGCACTGTGGCCAAGGCGGGACACGTGATCGTAATGCGAAACGGCACCGTTGAGGATGAGGGCACGGTTGAAGAACTGAAAGCCAGAAACGAATTTTTCAGGGCATTTGCAGAGACTTGAGAGGAGACAAAATGATATTCAAATATTTGGAATGGATCGGCCTTTTACATGACATGAAGCGCTACCAAAAGGTAGACGAATACGACGGAACCCTAAGACCCGATCATCTTGTAAAATTTTATCCCAAAGATGCCGTAAGCAGCGACGGAAGCCGTTATCACGGACTGTTTCGCGCAGGACGGGAAAATAAACTTCTGATAGTGCTTGACGGCGGAGGCTTTGCCTTTGATGAATTCAGCGCGGCTCGTCCTTCCGGCGATACCTTCGATGAAAACAACATAACTTTTTACGACAGCTGGTGCAAACCCGCAAAGAACGCCTACGCGAGACTGGGTATGTTCCATGAAAAGCTGAAAAAAGGCCCTTTCTACGGCTGGAATCTTTTGTACGTGCCCTACGCAAACGGAGACATGCACGGCGGAGCGGGCGAATTTACCTACAGGGATACCGAGGGTAAGGAGCGGACTTTCTATGCTCACGGCAATATCAATCTGCATCTTTGCATCGATTTTGCAAAAAAAGTTTGTCCGAATCCCGAAAAACTGACTGTGCTGGGCTGCAGTGCCGGTGGCTTCGGAACGGCCTTTGTGGGCAATGATATTCTGGAGTGCTTCCCGGATTGTAAAGACTGCACCTGTATCGTTGACGGAGCGGCTTTGGAACTGGACCTTCGGGAATGCGCGGAAAAGTACTGGAAGGTGCCGGAATCCATAGGTGCTTCGCTTCATACAAGCGACCCCGTGGCCGACGGCCTTGAATACCTTTACGCGCATCAACGGGGCAGGGTAAAGATCGGCTATGTGATTTCCCTGCGGGATTACGTGCTGATGATGTATCAAAACTTTTTGGATACAAAGAAAGAGATGGGCTCGTCCCCGGAAGCGGCAGAACGTATGGAACGCATCATCTGCGGTACTGTGAAGCGTCTGGCAGCTTCAATCCCGGACTTAAGTTTCTTTCTTTATAATTACAATTTTAACGACATCAAGGGCCGTCCCGTGGCCTATAACGGGGCAACCTCGCACTGCTGTCTCTGGGTCCCCGAGTTCATGCGCTTTGAACGGGAGGGCTGCACGGGGCTTCAGTGGGTAAAGAACGTGGTGGACGGAAAGACAACACAGATCGGCAGGGAACTGCTGAAATGAGTATTTCTTATTAACGGAGGACCGGAACATGAAATATGTACTTAATACCGAGAATTATCACAGTTTTAACGTGATCCGGGACAATGTTCTGCCCTCCAGAAGCTATTTCATTCCTTTTGGGAAAAAAGAACTTATGGCAGGGATCCCCACTACGGAAAAGCGGTATCGCTCCGATAAAGTCAAGGTTTTGAGCGGCGAGTGGGACTTTTGCTTTTTTAAGGACCCAAAGGACCTGCCCACGGTGTTTGATACGGATGCTTTGGCCTTTGACCGGGTGCAGGTTCCCTCCTGCTGGCAGTTTACGGGTTACTGCAGACCCTTCTACGTAAATACCAGATACCAGTTTCCCTTTAAGCCTCCGGTGATTCCCACCACCGAAAAGATCGGCAGGATCTTCTTTACGACGGGGGCGGATGTGAAGCCGGGATTTCATAGGGTAACACCGGAAGATGAGTATAATTCCGTGGGAGTGTATCGTCGTTTTATACATATAAGGGATGCGGCAAAGAAAACAGTCATATCTTTTCTGGGCGTGGCAAGCTGCCTGGATCTTTATTTAAACGGCGCTTACGTGGGTTATTCGGAAGGAAGCCACAATACCTGTGAGTTCGATCTGACGAGTTATCTCAGGGCGGGGGAGAACGAGCTTGTTTGCGTGGTCAGGCGTTTTTGCACGGGAAGTTATCTTGAATGCCAGGATATGTTCCGAAACAACGGCATTTTCCGTGATGTTCTTTTGTATACCTGCGATGAAACGGATATTTTTGATTATAATTTCAAAACTTCTTTTTCCGAGGGAAAGTATCGCGCGGAGGTTGGGATCCTCGGCACCGGGAAAGCAAACTGCAAAATAACCCTTAAGGGTCACAACATCGAAAAAGAAAGAACTCTTGCCATCGACGGAAACGGCTTTAAATCCGTCTGCTTTGAGGATCTGGAGCCCTTGGAGTGGAATGCGGAATATCCCGTGCTTTATGAACTTATCATGGAGACCGAAAGCTGTGCGGTCTGCGCGAAGGTGGGCTTTAAGAGAGTCACCGTCGAAGGAAAGCTTTTTAAATTAAACGGGAAACTTTTGAAACTAAAGGGAGTCAATCATCACGACACCTCACCCCGGGCAGGCTATACCATGACTGCGGGGGAAATTGCAAAGGATGTTGAACTTTGCAAGGAATATAACATCAACACCATCCGCACCTCCCATTATCCGCCGGACCCGCTTTTATTGGAGCTGGCGGATGAACTGGGAATATATATCATCGACGAAGCGGACATCGAGACCCACGGTGCGGAGTCTATGCTTTTTCCGCCTGATTTTAACCGGATCAGCAAAGATCCCAAATGGGCGACGCACTACGTTAAAAGGGCGGAGCAGATGTATGAGCGTGACAAGAATCACCCTTCGATCATTATGTGGAGCCTCGGAAACGAAGCCGGCGGGTACGCATGCCAGGACGAGATGGCGGCGTTTTTAAAGGCCCGTTCGGAACTGCCCATACACTATGAAGGGGCGGTGCACAGTAAAAGAATCGCTTACGACATAGCGAGCCGGATGTATGCACCTCCCGAAGAGCTCCACATGATCGGCGAAGGAACACATAAACAGCGGGCGTTTCTGGACAGACCGTATTTTCTTTGTGAATATGCCCACGCCATGGGAGTCGGACCGGGAGATGTTGAAAGCTACTGGAAAGAAATATATGCCTACGACAATCTTCTTGGGGGCTGCGTCTGGGAGATGGTGGACCATGCGGTGCTGCACGGGGATGGCAGTTATACCTACGGCGGCGACCACGGCGAATATATGCATGACGGAAACTTCTGCGTAGACGGGCTTTTCTTCCCCGACAGGACCCCTTCTTCCGGCGCAAAGCACATGCGGTTCATTTATCGCCCCATCCGGGTCCGCCACTGCGGAGAGAACCGCTTTGAAATATTCAATACAGCTGCTTTTTCCGACGGTACACGGTATCTTTTGCGTTTCTTTGCGGAAGGGAAGCTTTTCCACGAAGAAGCATATTCCGTGCCGCCTTTAGGCAGGAAAGAAATAACGGTCCCTTTGCCCGGGGTTGATACCGGGGCTGACTTTTTTGTCGATATAGAGACAGTGGATACGGTCACAGGCCGCGTGACGTCCACGGAGCAGCTTGTTCTTAACGAGCATTTTATAAAGATGCGCGATTTAAAAAGAACGGCACTTCCCGAAGATTTTTCCGTGGATGAGCAGGGTCATGTTTCTTTCGGCGCGCTTAACTCGGCTAAAGAGGATACTCTTCTTTACCGGGCGGCCACGGACAACGATGCGCTTATCATGGGAGTGTTCCCGAGGGCCCTGCATGTGCAGCAGTTCTATAATACTAAGGAGGAGATCGTCGGCATTGACAGGGAAAGCGGATATGTGGAGGTCAGAAAGAAACTTTCCTGCGGGAAACTGAAGTTTTCGGAGACGACAGACTATATCGGCACCGATGAGGGGATTCTTGTCAGGTGCGTTCTCAAGCCTTTGAAGGGAAAAACACTGCTCCCGCGGTATGCCAAGGCCTTTCGCCTGGACGAAACCTTTGACCGTGTGGAATATTACGGCCGTAACGGTGAGAGCTATGCCGATATGAAGGAACACGCCCCCATCGAACACGTGAAATGCCGGGTTTCCGATATGGTGGAGCCATACCTCCGTCCCCAGGAATCGGGTAACCGGTCGGACACCAGGTTCGCCGCCGTATCAAACGACAGTGAGACATATATTTTTGAGGCGGTCGGAAACGCTTTCGAGCTGGGTATCAAGCCCTGCTCGGACCGGGAACTTATCCCGTTACGACATACCGGGGATGTCAAACGCAGCGGAACCTATGTGGCAATTTCCATGTTTCAGGCCGGTATCGGTACAGGAAGCTGCGGCCCCATCGCCGGCGCTCGATACCAGTATCCGATGACAAAAGAATACAGTTTTTCCTTCCTGATCAAGAAAGAAAAAGCGGCATCCCCGTAAAGGGTGCCGCTTTTTTGAAAAAATTTAAGAATTCGTTCGCCTTTACAGAATACAAACAAATGTTCTAAAATGCGTACACAGGGAGGTGTGCGCAAGTGAGCGTAAACAGGAAAAAGGTTGACGTGATCTGCGAGTTTTCACGTGACGGAACCATAATTCCGATCAAGATACGCACCGCTGATGAGGACGGCGAGTACCAGACGTATGTGATCAAAGGATACAGGAATCTTACCGGACAGGGCACCCGCACCCTGCCCGACGGAGTCTATGTAAACGACGAGACTCTTATTTTCGAGTGCAATATAATCGTCTTTGGTATCAGAAAACTGATTCGGCTTTATTATAAAACAGACGAGCATTACTGGGTCATGACGGCCGGCAAGTGACAGAACTTGTGAAACATCTTTCTTTTGGATTATAATAGGGATTGAAACGGTTGTCGATATGGTGTAAGATCGCGGGTTTAGCGGCACAGAGCAATAGTGAGGCAGACAAATGTTTAGAAAAATGCGCAGATTCAAACAGCAGATTTCGGATGCAGAGTGCATTGAAATCCTGAAAAACACGAAGAGAGGAGTTCTTTCTTTGATAGGAGACGACGGGTATCCGTACGGGATACCGATCGATCACCTGTACTGTGAAAGTGACGGAAAGATCTATTTTCACGGGGCAAAGGAAGGTCACAAGATAGATGCCATAAAATCCTGCGATAAGGCAAGTTACTGCGTCTATGACGAAGGTTATCGCAAGGAAGGCGACTGGGCGCTCAATATAAAAAGCGTCATCACCTTCGGCAGGATCAGACTCGTCGAGGATGAAGAAAAGGCAAAAGAGATATGCGCGGCCCTGACAAGAAAGTTTACAGATGATGAGGAATACCTCCGGAAGGAACTGGCCAATGCCCTGTCAAGGGTGCAATGCCTGGAATTCATCCCGGAACACATGACGGGGAAACTCGTCAATGAGTCGTAAGGCTTAAGCTGTCTTGTGCAGTACCAGTGTTATGCGCATCTCTAGGCTTGCGGGTTCGGGGCCGGCGGGTTCGCCACCCACAATCTCTGCGAAGATCTCGCCACCCATCTTGCGCATGAGCTGACGGGCTATGTACAGGCCGAGGCCGCTTCCGGGCTTGCTGCCCACATTGGAACCCCGGTAGAAACTTTCAAAGATGTGCTCGGCTTCGCTTTCGGGAAGATTGCACCCGCTGTTTGCAACGGTAATGAGACGGGCGTCTTCTTCATCGGCAAAAGAAACCCTTATGTAGCCGCCGTCACCGTATTTTATGGCATTCTCGAAAATGTTCTGCAGCACCTCCGTGAACCTGTCCCTGTCACCCTGCAGCAGTACATCCGAAAACTTCTCAATGGTCAGTTCCGTCCCCACAGTCGATAACTTGTCCGAGTAATATTCTTTCACCGGCCCCATGGCTTCCGACAGATAGAATTCCCCGGTCTTTACATCAAGATCCAGAAAATCCTCGCCGGAGGAGGAGATGATACGCGCCACGTATTTTTCGATCTCTTCGGCATTGCCGTCAAGTTTCTCTGCCACCTCTTTGAGCTTATCCTCGTCACGGTACAGATTTTTCTTTAAAGCCGCGGCATAGAGCTTTATGGCGGAGATGGGTGTCTTTATATCATGGGACAAAGAAAGAAGAAACACATTCTTTTCTTTCTCCAGTTCCAGGTTTTTCTTCTTTTCCCCTTCAAGCTGTTCCCGAAGCATATCAAGACCCCAGAGAAAGCGGCCGAAGTATTTGTTCTTTTGTTCGGTCATGGGCAGTGTGAGATTGCCCTTGGCAAGCTCTTTGGGGTATTCCGCGATCCTGTTAAAGGTCCTGACGACCGCAAAATAGATATAGATGAAGATCAGGATCACCGTGGCAAAGATCACAGCGATCACGAGATTTACAGCCATAAAGAGCGTCTTTCTTTCGCCTGAATTATCCACGGAATAGTCGATGCGCCAGAGAGTTCCCTCCACATCGACGATACAGTAGTCAGAGTCAAACCGATAAAAACGCTCCGCATTATCCACTGTCAGCGCCGTCACCCCTGTAATAGTCTCATACTTCGAAACATCCACCACAAACCCCGAATCCTCCGTAACAGACCCGGAATCTCCGGCAACAAACCCCTTCTCCCCAGCATGAACTTTAAGTTCATTCTCAACTCTGTTAATCTCGATCTTGTAAAGATTCACGGCCTTTTCATTCCTGTGGCGCACAAACAATACTGCCGCCACAGATATAAGGAGCAGTATTGCCACAGCCGTTATGCACATCCGCAAATAGTTTTTATTCGTACCGGTACCCCTTTCCCCAGACGGTTATGATCTTTACGGGGTTTTTCGGATCTTCCTCCAGTTTTTCCCGCAGCCATCTGATGTGAACGGTAAGGGTCTGGGCTTCGGATTCGGAGTCCGAGCCCCAGACCGTGTCAAATATGTAGTGCTTAAGGAGAGTCAGCCCCTTATTCTCCATAAGGAGCTTAAGAAGTTCAAATTCCTTGGCGGTAGCCTCAATGACCTGGCCGTCTTTAAGGATCTGCCCGTGGGCAATGTCCAGCCTGATGTTCCCGTCCGCAAGCTCATCCACCGCAAGGCGTCGCTTAAATATTCCCTTGATCTTGGCAATCAGTATGTCTATGTCGTAGGGCTTTTCGATATAATCGTCGGCACCGGAAACAATGGCCCGTAACTTATCGTCCTTACCAAGTTTGGCGCTGACCATAATAACGGGAGTGTTGGAGCTTTCACGGACTTTAT
>JAEEGK010010453.1_pt1 | contig 21411 bp, 10 predicted proteins | sample 8958771 | NCBI WGS metagenome assembly JAEEGK01 (sample SAMN16246547, study PRJNA631951) | gut metagenome | biome: gut microbiome; feature: rumen; material: SC-attached | host: Bos | place: Iran: Karaj | collected 2018-10 | reverse complement strand
AGTGCCGAAGAGGAATACTTCGAAATCGCCCAACTTCTGCATCATCTAGGCATTTCCGTTGACATGATGTACAGCGGTAGTGGTAGTGGTGCCTATTCCGATGCCGTGCCGAATTCACTGCGTAGTTATTTCCGTTACAACTGCGAAGACCATTTAACCAACTACGGAGGTGGTTGGTGGCCAGGCTGGGGCTACACCAACCAGGAATGGGCCCAAATGCTGAAAGATGGCGGTTTGGACGAGCTCCTGCCGCTCTACTACAGCGGTCAAGATGACAGCGGCGCCGGTGGCCACGCCTACGTGTGCGATGGCTACGATGAGAATGACTATTTCCACTTCAACTGGGGCTGGAGCGGTCGCGACAATGCCTGGTGCCCCATCGGTGCCCTCAACACGACCCGATACGCTTTTAACCAGATGAACGGCTTCACGGGTCACATCATCCCACAAGGCGATGTCTACTACAGCCGTCCCGATAGCGTGGACAAGATGGCTGCCTTTGAGGAATCCACCTTGGATGCTGTCCGCCTCACATGGACCAATCCTACCCTCGACCTTAATGGCAACGCGCTAACCAGCATCACCTCGGTCACCATCCGCCGCAACTTCGAAGAAATCGCTGTTTTAACAGATGCCGAAGTTGGTGCCGATATGGAATATATAGACAACGGCCTTGAACCTGGCCTGTATGAATACGCCATCTACGTGACCAACGAAGCTGGCATCAGCCGCACCACCTATCGCAGCATCCTTGTGGGCGAGAAATGCAACGTCGTTTTCCAACTCCACGACAACGGTGGCAACGGCTGGAAAGGTGCCGCCATCAGCGTGGCCTCCGAAAGTGGCCAGCGCATCGCCATCATTACCATGACCGAGGGTTCAGACCTGGTTGTCGACCTGCCTTTGCTGCGCGGCAACCTCAACTTCATCTGGAACCATGGCTGGTATCATGCCTATCCTGAACACGACACCGATGATGAATGCTCTTTCACCATCCTCGACTATGCAGGCAATGAGCTCTTCACCTCCGCCGACCTCGAAGACGGCATCTTCCTGTCCTACGAGAATAACTGCGAGGAAGCTCCGCTGGCCTGCTACCCTGTATTGAACCTTGACGGCGAATACCTTTGGAACACCGAAGAGGAATACGGTGCTTATCTCACTTGGGACAGCCCTGAAATCACCACTTACCTCGACCATTTCAATGTTTATCGCGCCGAAGCAATATACAAGGATGAAGAGCCCATTGCCGAAATTCCCTATACTGGTACCATGCATTACGAGTTTTTCGACAATCTCATTGAAAATCAATGTGGAGGCTATGGCTATTGGGTTACTTCCGTTTACGTCAAGAACAATGAAGAATGCGAATCTACGGATGAAGCTGTTTCGATCACCGTGACAGACGTGGAAGAGAACGCTGATAGCAAGGCCCAAGTCTACCCCAACCCAACCAACGGCTTGCTCAACATTGAAGGACAAGGCACGATGCACATCAGCATCAGCAACCTCATGGGACAAAAGCTCCAAGAAACCACAGCTGAAGGCAACACCGTCCTCGACCTGAGCCGCTTCGAATCGGGCATGTATCTCGTTCGCATTGAGGGCGAAAGCGGAGTGATGGTGCGGAAGGTCAATTTACGCAAATAAAGGTTTTGTTTTCATTCATGAAGAAAGCCGCCTCGGTTTCGGGGCGGCTTTCTGTTTTGGGTTTGTAGGGCTGTCACATCGTGGCAGCCGCTGACTGTTTGCCACACAGCGGCTGCCGTGATACGACAGCCCTACAACAAATTACCACTTCAAAATCTTCTTGAAGTCGTATTCCTCAGGATTGGGCAAATAAGCTTTTGCCGGGATATAGTCGGCTGGCATGATGTATTGCAAACCGTCGTTGAAAATCAACTCGGCCTTCGGGCCGTTCAGGTTGACCAAACGCGGCTTAATCTTGCCGTTCTCGTCTTCGACATCCTTCAGATAGAGCGGTTCAATCTCGCCCTTAGGATTGGCAGTGACCATGGCGCCACTCACACCCTTGTCGAAGAGTTTCTTCACGCCGTAGCCCAGCAGTGAGCAATAAGTCAAGTCGTAGCCATTAGGTTCGACGCAACGGATACCGTAACCGATTTCTACGGGACGACTCTTCACGTTGATGCCCAAAGCCTTCAGTCTTTGTTGCAGCAAGAGGTTGAAGATGTGAGCCTTACTGACATTACCCAATTCGGGATGGCCATGTTCATCGTAGGTGAAGGCCACACCCGACTTCTCGATTTCCTCATCGCTCATAAAGTGGAACACACCTTCGCTAATGATGACCACGCCATAGTTGACACCCAACAGCTTGCGCTTCACGATAGAGCTGACCACCAACTTGATGATGGCGTCAAAGGTGACTTCCGTCTTGTTGAACATCTCGGGGATGACCACCATCGGGCAGTGGCAGGCCGAAGTCATACCGAAAGCCAAGTGACCCGCCTCACGACCCATGGCCGAGACCACGAACCAGTTGCCGCTGGTGCGGGCATCTTCGTAGATGGTCTGCACCAAATGCACAGCGGCGTCCTTGGCGGAATAATAGCCAAAGGTCGGGCTGCCTTCGGGCAATGGGAGGTCATTGTCGATGGTCTTGGGCACATGGATGTTCTGAATGGGGAAGCCACTGCTGGCCAAGAACTTAGAGATGCGGTTGGCCGTCGAAGCGGTGTCGTCGCCACCGATGGTGACCAACAGCTTGATGTTGTTCTTGACAAAGAACTCGGTGTTAAACTCCTCGTTCTTTGGTTTATAGCGGCTCATCTTCAAGGCCGAACCACCTTGTTTGAGGATGGCATCGGCATAGAGGAAGTCCATTTCAACCACATCAGGATTGGGTTGGAAAAGGTTTTTGTAGCCGTCATTGAGGCCAAGTACACGATAACCGTCCTTGAGGAAGGTCTTCGCCACGGTGCTGATGACCGTGTTGATTCCAGGTGCCGGACCGCCGCCGGCGAGAATTACGATGGATTCTTTCATATTTGAGGATTTAAAGATTTAGAGATTCAAAGATTCACAGATTCAAAATTTAAAGATTTAGATTCCCCTGTGGGGAATGGAGTATATCTTTTTGTTCCCAGCAGCGGTAGAACCTGTAATAAAGCCAGTAACTGTCTTTACTGCGCCGATTGAAACACTTGACATAAACTCCGTTCCCGAAGAGAATCTCCTACTCTATTACCAATTCATCACAGAAGATCCAAGCCTTCTGTCCAGCGCCGACATGGCCTTCGGGGCAAGTGCCAATGGTCTTGGCCACCATTTTCACATAACGGGCATCAGTACGCGGACGCACCTCCATCTCTTGTATCATCGCCCCGTCAGCATCTATCGGCACCGTGTTCTTCACCTTGCCCACACTGCGGAAGTTCTTGCCGTCGTCACTAACGAAATACTCCACCTCTGTCGGCATCCAAATCCACGAGTACACCTCCTGCAAGAAGCTGCCAGCCAAGCGGTTGATTCTCTTGGTTCGACCCAAATCGACGGTAGCGATGAGGTCGACACCATAATAGCCCTGCCATGAGCCCGTGCGGAAATTCTCGCCACCGCGCTGGTGGTCAATCAAAGCCTTGAGACCGCCCGCCTCATATTGTTCGTTGTATTTATGCTCCAGCTTCACCGAATGACGCGCGTCTATCTTGTAATAATGGGCGTCAATTTCGTTACTCCAACGCTCCTCCTGCTTGGCCGCAACACGCACGGTGGCATTATCCTTAAGGCAAATCGGCTGTTCAAACAACAATCCGTTTTCCTTGGGGTCGCTGCCATCCATAGTATAGTAAATCTTCACGCCTTCCACAGGATGACTCATGCTAATCATCAGGCTGTCGAAGAAGGTGTCGGAATTGGTGTTGATGGTGGGGACGATGACGATGCTCTCGCCAGGAATGCGTACCACAGGACAATTTTCGGGTTGCGTAGCCCAAGTGGAATTGGGTTGGTCTGTCATAGTGAACTCCAAACGGCCACCATTGAACACTTCCTCAAAAGTGATGTAACTGCGTTCCAAAGGCTCGCCATTCAGTTCCACCGACTTCACATGACAATTCTTGGCACTCAAATTATTGGCCACCACCTCAAACTGTTTGCCGTTCTCCATCGACAATCTGACCTTTTGGAAGCGTGGCAGTCCCAAAACATAATAGCCTGAAGCAGGTGTGGCAGGATAGAAGCCCATGGCTGAGAAAACGCCCCAAGCCGACATCTGGCCACAATCCTCGTTGCCAGCATAGCCGTCGCGACGGTCGGTATAGAAGTCATCCATGACCTTCTTCACGTAGTATTGCGTCTTGGTCGGCTTGCCGACAAAATTGTACATATACACGGTATTGTGGCTCGGCTCGTTACCGTGGGCATATTGTCCAATAAGACCTGTGATATCAGGTTGCGCACGGCCTGTGAGGTTCTCTGGTGCGTTGAAAAGTCCATCGAGCTTAGCCTCATAGTCAAGCCAGCCGCCCATCAAGTCAATATGACTGTTGATGTCCTGCGGCGCGAAGAATCCGTATTGGTAGGAGTTGGCTTCAGTCAGTGTAAAGTTAACCTGGGCCGGGTCAAAAGGACGGACCCAGCCTCCATTTCTGCGACCTTGGAAAAACTGGTTCTCAGGGTTGTAGATGTTCTTGTAACTCTGTGCGCGGGCATAGAACTCCTTGGCAATATCGGTCTTGCCCATTGTCTCGGCCATTCGAGCCACGCACCAGTCGTCGTAAGCATATTCCAAAGTCTTTGAGACAGCCTCACCTTCCACCTCAATTGGAATGTAACCGTATTTCATATAGGCACCCATACCCCGGAAGTCGTCCTTCGAACTTGCCACCATGGCTTCCAAGGCTTTCTCGGTATCGAAGTCGCGAATGCCAGCGAAGTAGGCGTCGGCGATGACGGGGATGGCGTGATTGCCAATCATGCAGTAGGTCTCGTTGGCAGCCAATTCCCAAATGGGCAGCATATGGTGCTGATTGGTTTCGTATTTATTAATAAAGGTGTTGATAAAATCCGAAGTGCGCTCGCGCTGCATCAAGCTGAACAGCGGATGCAAGCTGCGGAAGGTATCCCACAATGAGAAGACTGTGTAGACAGGTCTTTGCGACTTATAGACTTTCAGGTCATGAGCACGGTAGCGACCATCGGCATCGCTATAAAGATTGGGAGCAACCATGCAGTGGTAGAGGGCAGAGTAGAACACCGTCTTGTTAGCCTCATTGTTGTCGGCCACCTCGTAACGTTTCATCTCGGCGTTCCACTTGTCGAAGGCCTTTTGACGCAAGGCATCGAAGTCGAAATCGTTTTCGGCAAGTTCTGCCTTCAGGTTGTTCTTGGCGCCTTCCACGTCGACAGCAGAAATGGCGATACACATGACGATTTGCTCGCCTTCCGCAATATCAAAATCAAAACACGCCTTCAGCTTACCACTTGCAGCAGTATCCGCAACCACCTTTTCACCATTGTTGAAGAAGGAATAACCCTTGAATGGTTTTGAGAACTCAGCATAGAAATAAAGGTATTGTTCATTCGCCCAATCTCTGGTACGACGGAAACCGCTGATGGCATTCTCGCCTTCCACCTTAAGGTTAGCTTCATACACAAACTCATCATTGATGCCCTCAACCATATCCAGGAACATGTGGGCATCCGCTCCTTTCGGGAAAGCGCAGCGCATCATGCCGACGCGGTCGCCAGTGGTGAGTTCCACCTTTGTATTATAATCATCCAAAAGCACAGCGTAGTAGCCAGCCTTCGCATCCTCGTTCTCATGCTGGAAAGCTGAGCGATATCCCGAAGCAGTGTTGTTTTCATCACCTTTATCAAGCTTCACCTCGCCAACGATGGGCATAAACCTGAAATCGCCATAGTCAGAGCAACCTGTGCCACTGAGGTGGGTGGTGCTGAAGCCGAGGATGGTATTGTCGGAGGTGTGGTAGCCCGAGCAGCCATCCCAGTCGTTCATGCGGGTGTCGGGGCTGAACTGCACCATGCCGAAAGGCACTGTGGCACCTGGGAAAGTATGGCCGTGACCGCCCGTCCCGATGAAGGGGTCAACATAGTTAGCTGGATCGGCGACATAGTCGACCTTGGGTTGCGTGCTGCAAGCCGCGAGGCAGAGCAACATTAAGGGTAGAAATAGTTTTTTCATTGATTACAGTATTTGAGGGTGTAAAAGTAGGAATAAAATCTTTTTGTTATTGCATGAATTGAAAAAATGCAAAAAAAAAGACATTTTAGACTCTGCTATTTCAAAAATGATTATATTTGCAGCCCAAATTAGAGACTAATTATTGTAATAACTAACCATTAAAAACACACAAAAGATGAAAAAAGTATTACTACTTTCATTGAGCCTTGCTTTAGGCTTCTGTGCATTTGCACAACAGCGCGTTGCAAAGAATGACATTAGGTCATTCAAAATGAACGCCAAGAAGGGTGTTGCTGTAGGTAATGAGAACACCACTCCCTCAGCAGCCAAATTCGCCCCTCAAACCGCCAAGAGCGTCGTGATCAACAGATTCCAAGATTGCGAAGATGCTGAGACTATGATGACCTTGTACGACCTCCAATCCAACAGTTGGATTTCGAACCGTATGTATCAGCTGGAAAACGGTTCGGTTGCCGTGGCTGCCACTATGTCACACGAAGCCAATGCCAATGGAGGTAACGACCGTGGTACGGGCTACAACTTCTACAACGCCGAATCAGAAGAATGGCAGGATATGCCTGACAATCGTATCGAAAATGTAAGAACCGGTTGGCCCTCCATCGCTCAGTGGGGCGAAAAGGGTGAAATCCTCATCAACCACGCTCCTATGCGTTGCTGGACCAGAGAGGTTGCCGGCGAAGGCGAGTGGGTCTACAGAGGCGAACTCCCGATTCACCCTGATGAATATCCTTACACGGACGATGCTTCATGGCCGAGAATTGCCACTTCAGGCGACAACCACAACATCATTCACGTGATTGCTGACATCCAGCATTCAGGCGACGTGGTTGAGCACCACCAAGTCTATCTCCGTTCGGAAGATGCCGAAAACTGGACCATCTCCTACTCACCCCTTGTCCAAGACGGCGAAGAAACCAACCACTACACCGCTGACTCTTACAACATCACCGCCAACGGCCATACAGTGGCTATGATCTACAGTGACGACCTCCAAGGCCACGTTGTTATGTACAAATCCACCGATGACGGTCTGACTTGGCAAAGATACGTGATTTGGGAAAACCCCTACTACGGCTGCGACTGGGAAGAAGAATGCTCAATTTGGACAGATACCATGACCATTCCTGCTTCTGTTGCCATTGCTCTTGACAACCAAGGTGTAGCCCATGTGGCTATTTGCGCCTACGAGGCCATTCACGACGAAGTCGGCGACAGCTACACCACTTTCTATGGCCGTACCGTTGATGGTGTCCGTTACTGGAATGACACCCAAGAATATCCTATCCAAGCCGAAAACGGCAACCCGCACGATGCCCTGAGACTGTGGTGGCCGGATCCCGAAAACCCAGGCTATGTCGTAATGCGTCCCGACTCAACCAAATGGATTGGTTATGTTCCCTTGTATGAAGGCTATTCCTACGAAAATGACAAATTCTTCCGCGAAAACGACTATTTCTACAAAATTCGTGCTGGACAATCCGGATGGCCGGCCTTGTCAATCGACCCGATGGGCAACATTGCCTGCGCCTATTCCGCACCTAACATCACTCGTGAAGAAGCAAACGCTCAAAAATATTTGAGAAGCATCTATGTCAGCTACCTCAATGTCGACGAAGGTTATTGGCACCAAGTGGAAGACGACATCACCGATCCTGAACTCGCCTTCACTTTCATTGTCTCTGAAAACATCTTCACGAATAGTGTGGACAATGTCACCAAACCCGGTGAGTTCTGGTTCAGCTTCCAAAGTGACGACCAACTCGGTTGCTTCGTGGGCAGCAATGCTTACCAGACTGAAGCTACTGAAAACATGATTCACGTTGTCAAAGTCATGCCGGATCCTGACTTCGTGAGCGTTCCTGAAAACTATGAAGCCAAGGATGTGGTTTACGGTATCTACCCCAACCCCGCCACTGACTATGTGGTTGTGAAGTCAGCCCAGGATGTCGAAGCTAACATCAGCATCGTCAACCTCCTTGGTCAGACTGTGAAGCAGTTCAACAAGAGCCTGAAGATGGGTGAAAACACCATCAGCATCGACCTCAAGAGCGGCATCTACTTCTGCACCATCAGCGCCAATGGTTTCAACAAGACCATCAAGTTCGTTGTGAAGTAAGATTTCCCTTGACTTTTTAGGCCAAAAAAAAGGAGACTTTCGGGTCTCCTTTTTTTTGTTGGCACCACCTCAAAACGAAAAAAACGGCACATCCTTATTGACAATCATTGAAATATATTTATATTTGCACCCAAAACATAGAATAATTCACAATTTCTAACCTACTTTAAAAACACACCGCTATGAAAAAAGTTCTACTACTATCATTAAGCCTTGCATTAGGCTTCTGTGCATTTGCGCAACAGCGTGTTGCCAAGAATGACATCTGTAAAGTCACGATGAGTTCCAAAAAGGTTGCAGTAGGTAACGAAACCATTACCCCTACCGCCGCCAGTTTTGCGCCCCAAACTGCCAAGAGCGTCGTCGTCAATAGATACCAGGACATCGAAGACGCCGAAACCATTTGGACCACGTATGACCTGCAGTCCAACCATTTCTGCTCCAACCGTATGTATCAGCTGCCCAATGGCTCGGTTGGAATAGTCGCCACACAGTCGCACGAGTTTAACCAGTCGGCTTCTGACCGTGGTACGGGTTACAACTTTTACAACGCTGAAACAGGCGAATGGGGCGATATACCAGAAAATCGCGTCGAACCCATGAGAACAGGTTGGCCTACCATCGCTCAGTGGGGCGAGAAAGGTGAAATCCTCATCTCACATACGCCTATGCGTTGTTGGACCAGAGAGGTTGCCGGAGAAGGCGAATGGGTTTACAGAGGCGAACTCCCGATTCACCCTGAGGACTATCCTTACGATGAAACAGCCACATGGCCGAGAGTTGCCACTTCGGGCGACAACCACAACATCATTCACGTACTCGGCGACCTTCAATACCAATCCAGCAGCTCTGAAATCATTAACCATCAGGTTTATCTCCGTTCGGAAGATGCCGAGAACTGGGAAATCAGTTACGGCCCCCTTGCTGAAGTCGGTTATGAAACAGGTGCCTTCTCAGGCGACGACTATGCCATTGCAGCCAACGGCCACACTGTAGCCATCCTTTACTCAGGTTCTTTGAACAATAGTGTCTGGTTGTGCAAATCAACCGACGACGGTCTGACCTGGGATGTAAGAAGGGTTTGGGAAGACCCGTATGAAGGACAAAACGATGTCGTCTACCAAGACACTCTCTTCAGACCGATGAACGGTGCTATCACTATTGACAACCACGGAGTTGCTCACGTAGCCCTCAATACATTTGAGATGATGTTTGATGAAGACAACGTCGCAAACGGAACATATTCAGTATGGTCTGGCCGTACCGTTGACGGTATCATTTACTGGAACGACACCCAAGAAGGTCCTATCGCTGACACTTATCATCCGGAGTATGTCGGCACTCCCTTGGAGGAGCACTTTGCCAACCCCAACCCATTCCACGCAGCCCGTCTGTGGTGGCCTATTCCGGATGAACCCGGCTATGTCAGGATGCATCCCGACTCAACCAAATGGATTGGTTACATGCCGATGTACGAGGGTATTGAGTGGAACAACAACAACTTCTACCACGAAGACGACTATCATAATAGATTCTTCGGCACTTCAGGTCATCCTGCACTTTCATGCGACCCCTATGGCAACCTTGCCTGCGCCTTCTCGTCACCTAACCCCTCGCGTGAAGAGGCAAATACCCAAAAGTATTATAGAAGCATCTATGTCAGCTACCGCAATGTTGACGAGGATTACTGGCGTCAAGTAGAAGACGATATCACCGATCCCGATCTCGCCTTCACGTTCATTATCTCTGAAAACCTCTTCACGGTGAGTGTTTGCAACACTGTCAATCTTTGTGAGTTCTGGTTTGGTTTCCAAAGCGACGACCAAATTGGTCTGTACTGGGATGGCGGGCAAACCGAAGCCTCTGAAAATATGATCCACGCTATCAAATTGTATGAAACGTTAGGAGTACCTGAAAACTACGAAGCACAAGATGTGGTCTATGGCATCTATCCCAACCCCGCAACTGACTATGTGGTCGTGAAATCATCCCAAGATGTCGAAGCTAACATCAGCATCGTTAACCTTGTGGGCCAGACCGTGAAACAGTTCAACAAGAGCCTGAAGACGGGTGAAAACGCCATCAGCATCGACCTCAAGAGCGGCATCTACTTCTGCACCATCAGCGCTAATGGTTTCAGCAAGACCATCAAGTTCGTTGTGAAGTAATGTGAAAGCTATCAATAAAAAAGGGAGGCTATAGCCTCCCTTTTTTATTGTTCTCTTCGATGATTGACCACATCGACCGCAAGGAACACCGCCTTGCGGTACGAGGCGGGCACGGCCTTGTTCTGGTTGGCGATGTCGTATGCAGGACCATGCAACGGAGCGGTACACACCACAGGCAAGCCAGCCCAATAATAGGCATAACCATCCAACGACAGAAATTTCAAGGGGAACACCCCTTGCTCATAATGCAGGGCCATCACGGCATCATATTTCTTCCACCAACCCGCTGCAAACAGCTGCGAAGCCGAGAAAGGTCCGAAGGCAAAGATACCTTTATGCTGTGCGTCGCCCACGGCTTTCACCACTTTTTCATCATCGCCCGTAGAGACAGAGCCTGAATGCGGATTCACACCCATCACGGCAATCTTTGGCGAACTGATACCGAAATCTGTCTTCAAGGCCTGATCCAAAGTGGCAAGTTTGGATACGAGGAAGCGGATGTCAATTTGGTCAAGTGCCGCACGTAGAGGTATGTCACCCGTCGCCAAAGCGATGCGCATCTGTCCATTCACCAACACCTGAACAGGGTCTGCCTCCTTATGGAACGACAACAAGAAATCGCGGTTAATCTTCATCACCAAAGGATTGTCGGGCGCCAACACCAGGGCATCGAGCAAACCGTTTTGCATGTCGTCGGCAGCGCGTTTCATCGAAAGCACCGACATCTCGGCCGAAAGATCGGAAGGTATACCCGGCTCAATCTTCAACTCATTTTCCACAATGTTAATGATGTTGAACTTTTTGTCACCAGCCTGCCGCACGTCGCGGGTCAAAGCATAGTTGGGGTTTTCCATACCGAAATTCTTCTTGTAATAGGAAAAGGCTTTCGATTGTCCATACAAGACAGGAGTAAAAGTTTCGAACATGCGGGCATCAGAGAAGGTCTTCAGCATAACCTCGTAACCGATGCCGTTGAAGTCGCCTTGACTAAGGCCAATGCGAGGGAGTTGGAGGGTTTGTGGATTGTCTTGCATAGGCATTGTTTTTTACTAAGCTGAATTTCAACGAGAAATTAGCCTTCAAAATTAGACAATAAAATCAACAATCCAAAAAAAAGCCGCTTTTTTTATGAAAAAAGTGCTTTTTTGAAGCCTTTTAGGATGCTTTCCGTCGCCCCAACTTGGGATTTAATGTAATTTCGGCAGGTTTCGGAGGCCTTCGCATAATAGTTTTCGTCGTGCATCAACCGCTCAAAAACCGACTCTAACGCCTCAGCATTCTGAACAGAGAAAGCTCCTTCCAACCCCACCAAGTCAACAGCCTCCTTGAAACTCTTGTATTTGGGGCCAAACACCACGGGACAACCAAACGTGACAGGTTCCTGAATGTTATGGATGTTTACCCCAAAGCCACCGCCTATGTAGACAAAGCGTGCATATTGATATAGCTGCGACAAGATGCCAATCGTGTTGATGATTAAAATCTTGGAATGTTTTTGGGTATCAAGCTCCAAATAAAGCTGATGGTCGGGGAACAAGGTCTTGATTTGTGCCACATGCTGCTCTGAGATATCGTGTGGAGCAATGATAAGGCAATAGTCTTCGGGCAGATCCTTGTAGAAATCCTCCAACAGCTTCTCGTCGGGCGGCCAAGTGCTGCCCGCAATGATGCATTGACGACCGCCAATAAACTGTTCCACCTCAGGGAAAGGCTTAGCCTGCTGGGCAATGGCCGCCACACGGTCGAAGCGCGTGTCGCCACACACGGTGACATCTGTCAGGCCGTTGGACTGGAGCAGTTGAGCCGTGGTGTCGTCCTGCACGAAGAAATGGGTAACGTTGTAGAATTGCCGGAAAAACCAGCCGCCATACCAGCGAAAGAAATAGGAATCGGGCTTCAGGATGAGCGAAATATAGAACAAAGGGATGCCCGCATCCTTTAAAGCACGCATATAGTTGAACCAAAACTCGTACTTGATGAAGAAGGCCGCCACGAAATGATGACGCTGCACCCATAGGGCGGCATGACTCGGTGTGTCGGAAGGCAGGTAAAGCACCTCATCGACCAAAGGATAGTTCTTGCGGATTTCGTAACCTGAGGGTGAGAAAAACGAAAGCAGGATCTTGTATTGGGGAAACTCTTTTTTCAGTGCCTCAATCACGGGACGACCTTGCTCGAACTCACCGAGGGAGGCGGCATGGAACCAAATCCACTCAGCAGAATCAGATCCCTGAGCCTGTCGAAGAGCCGTCCTCTGTGTCTTACGTCCCTTCACCCACTGCATAGCCTTGGCATTGCCGAATAGCGCGGCTATTCTCACACCGAGCGAATACAGCAGGATACCTATGGTATATAAGACTGACACCTTAATTATAATAGAAATCTTGCGGCTTGCGTTCGTATATGGGGATGCTCCAAGTGACACGGATGCCGTAATAGAAATCGTTGTAGCGCTTGTTCGGGTCGGTGTAGCCTACAGGCTCCATAACGCCAGTCTCGGAATTGGTGAACACGCGGAAGTCGTAATCGCGGAGGTTACGGGTGCGTGCATAGGTCACTTCAAGGGCAATCGACAGGTTGAGCAGACGCGTGTCATTGAGCAGCAGATAACCCGCCTCAAGATGCACTGCGGGACCGCCACGCATACGGTCGTAGCCAAAGCGATAATCCTTGTCGACCGGCAAAGGTGTGTTGAGCAAGGCCTGCTGGTAGTCGATGCGGATGCGATTCTGCAAATAGCCGAGACCGCCTTGCACAAAGAAGCCACTGTTGGGATTGGGACCAAAGGGGAACAGTTTGCCCACCTCGCCCTGGAGGTGGAAGCCGCGCTGGTTGAGTTCCAAAAGCACATAATTGCCACCACTGCCGATGATTTCGCCCGCATCGTTAGTGATGCCCTCGCCAAAAATCTCCAAACGATCACCCTTGACCTTGGGGCCATAGATATAGTCACCGTTGACCGCAAACAACCATCCGGATTCCGTTTTATAGGCAAAGCCACCTCCCACATCGTGGTTGACGCCATACAGTGTCTTGGTATCGAGACCAGGGACTTGAAAAGCGTAGGTTGCCTGAAACATGGCCACGGGAATGGGGTCTTTCATGATGTCCTTAGGCATCTGAGCCGAGAGCGAAATGCCTAAAAGAAGGAATAAAGGAATAAATATTTTGCGCATGCTTACCATTTTTCAGATTAACGAAATAAGACTTGCTTTAGTATTGAATCTGCAAAAATAAGAAAAAAGGCCGCTTCATGCGAAGCGACCTTGATTTTCAATCCAAAAACGACTTTACATCTTCACTACACGGCGGACAAAGGTCTCATCACCCTTGCGGATACGAAGCATATAGACACCACTTTCGAGACCAACCAGCTGATAGGTATCATCCTCAGGTTGGATACGTTGCACCAGTTTGCCTTCGGCGGTATAGACCTCAATCAGCGACATGCCTATGCATTGGATAGTCACCTTGTCGGAAGTCGGGTTGGGGAAGATGCTGACCTTGCTGTCGTTCTCACCAATACCCGCAAAGTAGTTAGCGCAAACCTCAGCCGACTTGTCGGAAACGCCTTTCTCAAATACCGACTGAACAGCATAGCAGTGCTGCGCATTGATGGCCATTTCCGTGTCGTTGTAACTCGTTTCGGTAAGGTTCTCAGCAATCAGTTCGCCATCGCGGTAGAGGTTGTAGGCAATGGCACCATCAACGGCATTCCAAGCCGTGGCCATAACGCCCTCGCGCACATCGGTGAAACGGATTTCGGGAGCGATGTTGGTGACCACGAAGTCAAAGCTAGCGGCAAGAGCAACACAATCTTCATACAAAGGAGCAACTTGAATGTTATGACCACCTACTATTATTGTCGTATAAGCATTTGTTTCTACTGTTGTACTTTCGCCACCATCAATGCTGATGACAAACGAATCGGCACCGCCATTCCATGTCATTGTAATCTCGTCACCATTGAAGGTATAGTCGAAACCATCCACTGCGGCACATACATTTTGAGTTATGCAAACTGGGTCTGAATAACAGTCAAATATGGATTTGGCTCTCACGCACAAGCTGTTTTCACCGACAACCGGCTCAAAGGAGAATTCCTCCATATTAGGCCAGTCAGACGCAACTTCAGTAGTAATTCCATTATAAGTCACTTCGTAAGACTCAACACTCCAGAAGTGGTTCCAAGTGAAATGCAACAACCCTGCTTCATCCATAACCACAAATGCCAGCTCCGTTACCGGATCAACGACACAGACATCCACGCTGGCGCGAATCGCATAGCATCCATCGGCGACAGCCTCGACATAAACAGTTTTCGAACCAATCTCGAAATCAGCGGTATAAGAAGTGCCATCGACAATGACAGGCTCACCAACGATGGATACAGCATATTGACTCACCCCTTCAATTGCATCCCAAGTCAAGGTAGCAGTGTGTCCATCAAGCGAATAATCCAAGTTCTCTACCGCACCTATGATACAAGCTGAAATGTGTTTATCGCTCTCGCAAGTTTCGAAAACAGCCTTCACAACAAAATCATATTGTCCTGGCCCAACCACAATCGTATAGGACAACTCTTCGGTGCTGCCAACCAATTCGCCATCCTTATAAATCTCATATCCTATCAAACCTGTATTATAGGTAGGCATTCCCCAACCGAGAGACAAGGTCACTTCGTCATCTGTCTCGTCTTCATCGAACACAGTGTAGCTCAAATTCTGCACGCCTGAGCAAAATGTCACCTCGGCCTCAGTACAGACAAACTCGCTCTGGCAGCCGTTGTATACAGCATAGACACAGTAGTTGTATACACCTTCCGTCAAGTCGGCATCGGTGTAAGCCAGCTCAGTAGTGGAGGCAAGTAGTACGGTCTCGCGATACACCTCATAAGTCGTTGGTGTTCCGTTTTCAGGCATATCCCAAGTCAGCAGGACATCGTGTCCGTCCACTTCATAAGCCAAATTCCGTATCGGGGCACAGAATTCAGTGGTGCCGCTACCGCCAGCGCAATTGATAGTAAAGGTCTGTGTGCCGCTGAAACCTCCTTCGTTTTGATAGATGATTGTGCCATCCTCGTACATCACTTCGAAACTACAATCTTGAGGCCACTGGCCATTATTCCATCTAAGGGTGATGGTGGATCCAGAATTCAGTTCACGGGTATAGGTGGCCGAAGAACCATTGCTAATCGACATTTGCTCAGAAGGCGTACCGTCGGAATAGCTCACGCTCAAAGAATTGCCATGCCATCCGAAGCCGAAATAGGCATGTAAACTGAAAATGACATTACAGGCATTCTTGTAATTGAAAGTCAATTCAGTAGCCCTACCGTTAGCATCCACAAGAGTGAGGGTGAGCGGAATCACAAAACCTTCAGGAGTGTCTGGGGCCAGGGTGACGCTGTAATCGGCGTATCCCATCAGATTCGCACCAATCGTACTGAAACTTTTTTCTGTCTCGTTCAAGGTGATGTAGTTATAATCAGTAGATAATGTGCCCACAACCATCTGCGCCAATTCGTTTCCTGCATTGTCGACCATAATACGAAGGTCAGCGGTCTCGCCAGGATTGAGAAGACCATCGTTGTCGCTGTCGTTCAAAATCGCGTAAGCACCAAATTGGAGCAAAGGATTATAAACCGTGACATTGATGGGAAACCTTGATAACGGCTCTCCATTGACCATCACCTGCGCGTTAAATTTAATCTTTTGCTTGGCCACCACTTGATTGTTGACCGAGAAAGCAAAAGCATTCTCAACCGTAAGCGTTTGGTTGGCGGCAAAACTCGGGAACTGGGCTTCATTGTCTGTGATGGTGACATTCGGATTGTCGGTAGATAGGACAATGGTGACATTGCTCACAACCTCATCACTCACGTTATCAAGGGTAAGCGACATAGTGACCGATTCACCTGGATTGAGTTTATGGTTGTTATTTCCTGTGGGGTCGTTGATTTCGAAGGCGTTATACTTGATGGCACCCAGTTGAATGGCTTCAACAGCTGCCAAAACATTGATACGACCAAAACCGTATATATTGCTCTTACCTGACGACAATGGTACAGCCGTCTCTTCGAGGATACGGCACACATCCGCAGGCATCAGGTTGATGTCTTTGCTCAGCATCAAGGCCATGCAACCAGCGGCACAGGGCGTTGCCATCGAAGTGCCGCTCATGTCAGTGTAGCCACTATTGGTGGAATAATCAATCGATTTGATGTTAACACCGGGAGCACAAACATCAGGACGGATAAGTCCAATGCCTGGGTTGTAAGGATAGTCACCAAAGGTAGTGTTCGTCCATGTGACAGGACCATGCGACGTGAAATAGGCAGCTGCATCGTTGTAATCGACAGCTCCGATACACACCGAGCAACTCAAATCGCCAGGATTCTCGCCTTGAATATCGTCCATATAAGGAGGAGGACAGCTGCCTGGAACACGCACATTGTTCGGAATGGGATACTGGCCTTGGCTGTCGCCTTCATTGCCAGCTGCGATGGCAGCCACCACACCAGCATCCAATGCAGCCACACAGGTGTTACGCAACAAAGTGCGTTCGGAAATACTCGAATTCGGTATACCTAGCGACATGCTGAACATATCGCAGCCATGCTCAACAGCCCATTGAATGCCAGCGGAGATATTTTGTGCACCACCATTACCATCACTACCCAAACATTTGACACACATCAGCGTGGCATCAGGAGCCATACCTGTTTGAGAAGGACCCGAGCCATCGCCACACACCGTGCCTGCGCAATGCGAGCCATGGCCTTGGTCGTCCATGGGGTCGTTATCGTGGTTAAATACATCGTAACCATGATTTGGGAAATCGGATCCGCCTTCCCAAAGGTGGTCGGCCAAGTCGACATGGTTGTAGTTGACACCCGTGTCGATGACGGCGACTACAACACCTTCGCCCATATAGCCCAGTTCCCACACTTGGTTGGCACCCACCTTGATGATATTTTGAGTGATTTCGCGCGTGGCAGAGGCAGGTTGAGGTTCTTCGCCATCAGGAATCCAATTATGCTCCATGGCAAAACCGATGATTTCAATGTCGTTGCGACGGGCAAGGTCTTGGATGGCCGCTTTTGTGGCATCGAAATACAAGGCATTCGCCATCCACAAAACGGTGGGTTCTGTCACCAAGCCGTTGCGTTCCATTTCCGTGAGCGAACGGCGAAGGTCATACTGCGAAGCAGCAGCAAAATCCTTCAACTCGTTGACCACAAACTCGCGGCGCTCGGCACGCGTGGCAAAGTAATTGGCGCGACGGTTGAGTTGCGTACGGTCATATTGTGACTTCATAATCACAATCACCTTGATTTGTTCGGCATCGTTGTGGCGATTCATCTCTTCGCCCAACACAGGATCAATGACAGCTTGTGCAAAGCCGCTTACACAGAGCAGCATCGCAAAAAATAGGAATAGTAGTTTTTTCATATTGAATTGATTTTAAAGCCGCAAAGTTAGAAATGTTTTCTTATTGTCGTATCTTTGCAGCCCAATTTTTAAGTGATGCAGGAAAACAAATACACCGAAACCGTTCTTCCCAACGGTATTCGGCTGATACATAAGGAAAAACAAGGTGAAATCGCCCACTTGGTGCTGATGGTGGAGACTGGCACCCGCGACGAGCTGGCTCACGAGAACGGCCTCGCCCATTTCGTGGAGCACGCCATCTTCAAAGGCACGCAAAACCGCAAGGCCTATCACATCCTGAGTTGCCTCGACAATGTGGGCGGCGACCTCAATGCCTTCACCACCAAAGAAGAGACCTGCATCCAAGCCACCTTCCTCAAGCAACACTACAAGCGCAGTCTCGACCTCTTTGCCGACATCGCTTTCCGTTCCACCTTCCCCGAAAACGAGCTGGCCAAAGAAAAGGAAGTCATCTTGGACGAAATCAACTCCTATCTCGACTCTCCCTCAGATGAGATCTATGACCTATTTGAGGAGATGGTTTTCAAAGGGCATCCTTTGGCGCGCAACATTCTGGGTACCACCGAATTGGTAAAAGGATTCCATCGCAAGGACATCCTCGATTTCATGGCACACAACTACAGCACCGACCAGATGATATTGGCCAGCATCGGCGACATCAGCTTCAAGGAGTTCGTGAAAATGGCCATGACTTATTTCGGTGACCAACCCGCACATATAATTAATAGGAAGCGCGAAATCTTCAAAGGCTACACACCTGAGAATCGTTCCGATAAGCGCAGCAACCATCTGAGCCACTGCATTATAGGCGGTATTGCGCCCGAGTTTTGCAGTCCGCTGAAAATGCCTGTCGTGATGCTCAACAATGTGCTTGGAGGTCCCGCCATGAGTTCGCGCCTTGGCTTGAACATCCGCGAGAAATATGGTTTTGCCTACAGCATCGAGTCGCAATACACCGCCTATTCCGATGTCGGTCTCATTAATGTCTACATGGGTGTCGACCCCGACTCATTGGATAAAGCCATAGAATTGGTACACAAAGAATTGGATAAATTATGCACACAAAAGTTGGGCACTTTGCAACTGCATCATGCCAAGCAACAACTCATCGGACAAGTCGCCTTGAGCTATGAGAGCGGCATGAACGAATTGCTGAGCGTCACCCGTTCGCTCATCATGGGCGAGCCCATCGAATACATGGACGACATCATCCAAAAGGTGGAGGCCGTCACAGCTGACGACATCCTGGAAGTGGCCAATCAGGTCTTCGACAAGAAGCAATTGAGTCAAATTGTTTTTTGTGGGGAAGAGAGCTAGGATTCCTGCTCCGTAGGAGCTATCTTTTAAAAGAAAACTCCATATAAGCCATCTTAATAATAAAACTTAAAGCGGAAATTTTTAGATTAAAACGGAATTTTTATATTTAAATCTAAAAAATTCCCCAAAACATACAAGTTTTTTCTCGCTGTCACACAGTGGTTTATCCCTTGTGATGAAAAATAGTTGAAAATAAAGCTTGACAAAGCTTATTTCAAATTGTAGTTTTGCGACATAAAATGATAAAACAATAAATTAAAACGGAAAAATTACAATTGAAATTCAATAACAGAATCTCTAATCAGGCCGTCAAATTGATAATATGAAACAGACTTAACCGAATCATTCACCCACAAAAAACTAAAGCTATGAAGACAAAATTTTACACCCTCCTCACTGGCCTGCTGATGGCCGCCTGCATCACGAGTTACGGACAGGAATTTGTCAACAGATTCTCCATCCAGGAACCCAACAGGATATTCATGGGATGCGACATTATGGAAAACCAAGACGAGACGCTTTTAATCGGAGCGGTCAGCTGTACCAACCCCTACTACTATGACCCTGAATACCTGATTTACAAGACCACTCCTGAAGGCGAGATACTCAATTCTTTGAGCATCACCGCCCCATACGGGATGAACGGCGAGTTTTTTACCAACGTCTTAGACATTTGTGACAAACATTTCCTGCTTCGCAATGCTACGGCTCCTGACTCGTACATTGTCACCAATCACTATCGGGACATGGCCAACAACCATTATTTCAGGATGGTTAACACCGATGCCGACCTCAATGTAATTGATGATATTTCCATTTTGGTTGATGAGGATTTTGAAGGTTCTTTCACCTGGGACAAATGGCTTATCGACTCACGAAATGATGTCATTATCTCATTTTGGATCGACGACGCGTTTCATCTCATGCGCATCGGACTTGATGGTACGGTCAAGACTCATCGTGAAATCACCGAAATCTATCCTCCCAAATTTGACTATGAGTACCACCCTGACACTGTATTGTGGTATTCTGGTTTTGGAATCTTCGACGAGTCACCCAGGACCTATTACAAATTAGGAAGTTATCAGACAGCAACGGAGAATTATCCTGTGCATTGCTATTTCTTCGATGAAGACCTCAACATTATTGGAGCACATTGGTTTGAACGCTACGATGAAGACATCCTTTTCAGCGGAGGCAACTCCGAGCATATCATCCCCTTAGGCGAAAGTTCCTATCTGATGGCTTCGCAAATGGAGTACCCAAATGGCGATGCGGGGTCTGCCCTGATCAAATTTGACATGGACCTCAACCCGATTTGCATTTCACCGGAATTTGGGAACCTGGGGTATCCCTTTGACACCAAAATTACAAACGACAACAGCATCTTCCAATTATACGTCAACTTTGGAAACACCTCATGGCCAATGTCGTTGGCCTGCTTGGACAGTGAATTGCATCTGAATTGGAACATTGTATTACCAGGACTCCAGTACGACGGACTGAGCGGAAACAACATGATAGCCAAGGCAAATGGCGACATTGTTGTAGCATTTGGAGGCTCTAATGACTATGGAGTCAGCAATACTATCATTTATGTCTACACCATACGCAACACTCCCGCAAACACCTCAGAAAAAACCATTTTCAGCACACCATACTTCCTCTACCCCAACCCCGTGAAAGACCATCTGACCCTCCGCTTCGATGACGGCGACGAGCCCGAGAGCGTTGAACTGTATGACCTCGCAGGCCGTTTGGTCGGCACCAAATCAAACGGTCTGGAAAGCATCGACATGAGCGCGATGCCCTCCGGAGTGTACATGCTACGCGTCACCGTGAAAGATGGGACGAACTACCACGAAAAGATATTGAAAGAATAGAGTAAGGTTTTTTCATATTGATTTGATTTAGTTGATTGGTTGAGGCGGTGCTTGCACCGCCTTAATTTTTTGAAAAAACACAGAGTAAAAACGGAATTTTATAGATTAAAACAGAATATTTTCACTTTAATTGGTTTGATTTGAGAATCTTATGCATTTTTTTCTTGTTGAGATCCAGCGGCTTATCCCCTATGATGAAAAATAGTTGAAAATTTTCCTTGACAAAATATTTTCACGTTGTATTTTTGCGGTATAAAAAGGAAAAAATTAGATTAAAACGGAA
>JAEEGK010010452.1_pt1 | contig 21413 bp, 13 predicted proteins | sample 8958771 | NCBI WGS metagenome assembly JAEEGK01 (sample SAMN16246547, study PRJNA631951) | gut metagenome | biome: gut microbiome; feature: rumen; material: SC-attached | host: Bos | place: Iran: Karaj | collected 2018-10 | reverse complement strand
ATTTTTTGATATTATTGGTGCTTGGGGAGTGGGGTTTGCTGTTTGGGGGTTGCGCCCAATCCCCAATCCCCAATCCCCAATCCCCAATCCCCAATCCCCAATCCCCATTAGTATTTATTAACCTTTTTAATTTTATTAATTTATTTATTTAATAAAATTTAAATTATATTTTATATAAAATATTATAATAATAATAATTATTCAAAAAGAAAAATAATGAATTTTATAAAAAGTAAAAAAATAAAATGCAAACAATTACTTCATCATATAGTTTTTCTCCAAAATCAATAAGATTTCAAAAATTTAGAAAACCATTATTATATCACAGGCCTCAAAGATCATTTATGGGAAGTACATCATATTCAAATAAAACATTAGAAACAATTCAATTTTATAGAAGTGGTTTATCACATAATAAAAAATTATCATCATCTATAAAATTTTTTTCAAATTTAGAGAAGAAAAAGCAAAGTAATGATTTTTTAACAACATTATATTCTCAGAACAATTTTGAAAATGCAGAAAGAGAAATTTCAACTAAATATAATATATATACTTCATTATCAGAGATACAAAAAGAAAGAATAAAATTAATTTTTAAAAAAGTTCCTCGTAATATAAGTATAACAACAAGTGAAAGTAATTATGGAAGTTCATATTCAGATCCTTTTAATTCTCAGAAAGTATTAAATTTAAATAAAGAAGTTTATAATGCAGTTTCAAATATAAGAATTGAAAATCAATTTGATTCTTTTAATAAGAAAATAAAAGAAATAAATAGAAAAAAACAAATAATTAAATTAATGCCAAAAAGTAGAATAAGTAAATTAACTTCAATTCCACTTTTAAAAAATTATAAAGAAAAAAAAACAATAACAGGAACAATAACAATAGATTCAAAAACAAATAAAAAAAAAGAAAGTAAAATATCATTAAAGAAAATTCCAATAATTGAAAATATGAAAAAAATAAGAAATAATTATAGAATGATATCAAGAGATAAATTATCAAATGAATTAAAAATAATATTTAATATAATTCATAGTCAATATCATCCTTCATCAAGAGGATTATTTTCTTTATCAACAACAGAAAATGGAACAATATATATTTATGGAGGATATCAAAGTAAATCTTTTTCAGATTTATGGAAATGTAATATAAAAAAAACAGAAGATGAAAATGAAATAATATTATCATGGGAAAAAATAAATGAAAAAGAAGAAAATTCTTTTTCAAGATATGGTCATTCAATGACATATTATCAAGATAATTTATATATATTTGGAGGTAATATAATTAAAAATGGGAATTTATATTCAAATAAAAAAATCAGTTTATGTATATTTGATTTAAAGAAAGGAACTTTTTTTTATCCTGAAAATAATAATTATATACCATGGAGAAAAAATCATATTGGAATAGGAATAGGAAATACCATATTAATTCATGGAGGAATAAATGAAGAAGGAGAATTTTTAAATGAAATTTGGATTTATGAAATATTAAGAAAAAAGTGGTCTATTTTAAATTATAAAAATATAATAAAAATACCAAAAATAAGTAATCATTCATGTGCTTTAGTATTAAAAAATCCTTCATTGAAATTTCATAAAGATTTAAATGTATATAAATTTCCAGAAGGAAATTTAAATAAATTTAAAGGGAATAAACCTAAAATTGAAGGAATTTATATTTTCGGTGGAATTGAAGAAAATGGAAATTTTTATAAAGATTTATGGTTAATTAGAATTGGAAATAAACCTTGTGAAATTGGAAAAATTCCTTTTAAAGGTATTGGACCTTGTGAAAGAATAAATTGTGGAATTAGTTTTTTTAATCCTTTAAATTTTTTAGTAATTTATGGAGGAAGAAATTCTAATTTTATTTTAAATGATATTTGGATTTTTGATTTAGAATATTTTAATTGGATTAAACCCAATTATGATCAATGTAATTCTAGATTTGTTTGTGAACATTCTATTTTTGAATATGATGATAAAATTTTCGTTCTTGGAGGTTCTGGAAATTTTGGCTTTGAAAAATTCAATTTTTATACTATTGAATTTGATGTTTATGAAAATAATAATAATTCTGATTTTTTATCTAATTTTTTACAATAAAGTATATTTTTTTTAAATTTCTTGTTTATTATATTTGTATTTTTATATTAAATTTTAACAGTTTATTATATATGATTATTATTAATTATTTAATAATTTCTTTCTTTTTTTTTTGTTTTTTTATTTAATTTATTGTTTTATTATGAAAAATATTAATTTTTAAAAAAAATGATTTAAAAGATAAATATGTCACAATATCAAATATAAATATAAAAATGCTATATAAAAAACTAAATTTTAATTCCAATTATATTTCTATTATTTGCTCTATTAATTGGATTCAATCTTCTATTAGGAATAATTTTAGGAGAAACATATTCATTACTATTATTAGTATTATAATTATAATTGTAATTATAATTATATGAAGGTTTCTTATTTTTATGATAAATATATTCATAAGATCTTTTATTATTAATTTTACTTCCATAATTATTTATTTCAAGACTAGGAGCATAAATTTTATATAATTCACTTAATCCTAATCCTTCAATCATTTTTTGTTGTTTTATTTTTTTTTGTTGTTGATATTTTCTCTGAGAAATTATTTTACTTTCTTTATCAATCGGTAAAACAATATTATGATTATTTACATTTCTTTCTTTATTTTCCCTGTTATCAATATTATTTTTAATATTAAGACTATTACTAATAATTCTCCTTTCTTCACTATGACTATTATTATTTATAATATTACTATTATTAATACTAATGCTATTATTATTATTATTGTTATTTATCTTACTTTGTGATTCATTATTTATTAATTTAATATTATTACTTTTATTATTAATATTTTCATCTCTATTACTAATTTTCCTTTTAATAGTAGGTAAATTATTATTAGGAAATGTATTTTTTTTACTAGTATTCATCTCTTTTTTATTCTTCTTCCCATCATTAATGTAATTTGCCCCAGGTAACTTATCAGTTAAAAACAAAATATTTTTAGGAATTCTAATGGTTTTAAGTAATTCATTTTCATCCATATTATCATCATAGTCAGCAATTCCATTTTGTGCTTGAAAATAATCTAATCTTTTCTTAACAATAGGATGTTTTAAAATTTGAGCACAACTAGGTCTTTCTTCAGCATTAACTTTAAGTAGGATTTTAATTAACTCACTTAAATCACTTGAATAATTATCACTAATTTTAGGATAATTTCCTTTAATAACTTTCTTATATAAACCTTCCATACTTTGTGCTCTAAAAGGAGGATGTAAAGTGACCATTTCATAAGTAACACACCCAAGACTCCAAATATCACTTTTACTATCATAAGGATTATCTTTCCAAACTTCAGGACTTGCATAATAAGGAGTTCCAGTTTGAGTATATCCTAAACCTTTCTTTGCTACTTTTGATACATTTAAATCTCCTATTTTTGCAGAACCATCACTTTCTAAAAATATATTTGCACTTTTTAAATCTCTGTGAAGAATCTTCATATCATGAAGAGATTTTAATCCACGAACCATTTGAAGGAATATTCTCCATATATCTACTTCTTCGAATAGACATCCTATTTTTTTAAATTCTGTTATTTTTTGATATAAATCTCCCTTATCTGCAAATTCCATTACTAAACATAATGAAGAATCTGAATCTTCAATAAATGCTTCTTTATATGATATTACAAAAGGACTTTTTACACTTGCTAATATACGAACTTCGTTTAAAGCGTTTTCTTTCTCTTTATCTGAAAGATTTTGAAGTTTTACTTTCTTTAATGCATATATTTTATTGTCTTCTTTTCTACGAACTTTGTATACTATACTGTATGCACCATCTCCTAGCTTTTTTAATATTTCGAAACCTTCCATTTTTTTTTTGAAAAGAGGTTTTTAATTTTTTTTTATTATGCTTTTTTTATTTAGATTTTTGAAAAATTATTATTTATTTATCAATTCATAAAATATATGTTTTTATATTATTTTATATGTCAATATATAATATCATATTTTTTAATCATATAAATATATTTTATTTGAATTTTATATTAAGTTTTATTTATGTTTTTATTTATTTTATGATATGAAAAAAGTATTTGATGATTTTAATGATGAGAATTTTAAACCTTATAACCGATTAAAGAATAAAAGTGATTTGAATATTAAATTGATTTATGATGAAATTGATAGATTATATCCTAATATAAAAGAATTAAGAAAATTAATACCTAAAAAGAAAGTTAACAAGAATTTAAATTTAATTAGATTAAGACAATTAGTTGAAAAACAAAATAAAACAAGATTAATTAAAAGTTCAAGTGATAAAATGATATTAAATTATGTTACAAAAAAAAAAGAAGAATTTAATGATTTTTGTAAAAAAAATAAAAGTGATTCTATTATAAATTTTTCTTCAATTCAAGGAAATAGAAATTTAAAACTGAAAAAAAATTCTGATAATTTTTGTTTGACAAAATCTATTAAAACATCTTTAAAAAAAAGTTTAAGTATAAAAACAGAAAAAATAAAGAATAGTAAATCTAAAAAAAAAATATTTCCAAAATTTTTAAAATATGATGATTTTTTGTATAAATTTAAAAGAAAAAATAATGAACAAAAAAATTATTCTTATGTAAAAAGTCATCTTTATAATTCAAATTCAATTGTGAATATCAGAAAAAAAAAATTTTCATCTAAAATTTATGAGAAAGTACAAAATATGTCTTATACTTCTAAAATAGTTTATAAAGGAATAAAAGAAAAATTAATTGATTTAAAAATTGAAAATAAAGATAAAATTATTTTCAAAGATTTTCAAAAATTAAAAGTATTAAATGAAATGAAAGAAGTTGAAAAATCTATTGATTATAAAAAAAAAGGTAATATTATTTAAAAAAATAAATATATTTTATTCTAAAAAAAAAATTCCATTAAAAAAAACCATAATATTTTAAATAAAAAAAAACAAATGAAAAAAAAAAGAATGAAAAAAAACATTTATTTAATATTTAATTTAACATTTTAATTTCCTCATCACTTAACTTCACAACTTCATTTCCAACAATTTTATAATTAAAAGAAAACTTTTGTAAATTATTATACCAATTTTGAGTACTTAAAGGTAGAGTAAAATTAATAAGAAATTGTGGAATATTCATTTTATAATCATTTTGATTCAAAGAAGTATAATAAAAAAAATCTTCATCTTGAGTAATTTTAACTAAATTACAATAACTAATAATTCTAACAGCATCAACATTTAAAATATGAAAATCATTAGGAACTGAAGTAGAAAAAATTAAAGTTTCATTATTATTAATTTTAATAACAAATCTTTTTTCAATTGCATATCTTTCACTCATTAAAAAACAAGGAGATTTAGCATGACTTAAAACAATAAAATTAATTTTATTTCCTTCATAAATTTCCATATTTTTAAACATTTCATCCCATTCTTTTCTATAATTTGGATTATATAAAAATTCAATTTGATTTTCTATTAATGCATTTAATCCTAATTCTTTTTTCTTTTGCTTATATGTTATTTTTACTAATAAAAAATCTTTTGTTAATATTGTTCCTTCGTCATTTAATTCTATTTTTAAATTTTCTTTTTCCCATATTATTTTATAATTCTCTTTTTTTTCTAAAGAATTAAAAAAATCACATAAACCATTTCTTGTAAATTTTATTTTCCCTTTTTCATAATCACATATTAATTCAGAATCTTCTGTTAAAAGTAATTCATCATCTTTTATATTTTTATTTAAATTTAATCCTGATTTACTTTTTTTTTCTTCTATAAAATTTGTTTTTTCTTCTTTTATCTTTTTTTCTATTAAATTTTCTTCTTTTTTTTCAAAAGTATTATTATTATTTTTCTCTTTTATTTCTTCTATTTTATCTTCTTTTATTATGTTTTTTTTATTTATTAAATTATTTTTTACTTCATTTTCTTTTAATGGTAAAGTCCTTGAAATAATATTTTTTTCTGTTTTTGTATTATTTTTTATTTCTGGAGAATGTAATTTTATTTTTTGCTTTTTTCTAAAAGAAATCGTAGGAGAAGTAATTAAAGTATTAAAAGTTTTTAAAGAATTTTTTCTTAAATGTTTAATAACATTAACTTTAGGATTAATTAAACTTATTTTTTGTTTTTCTTTCTTTTTAGGACAAATTAAAGAAACTTTTTTTTTCTCATCATTTTCAAATAATTTGACAAAAGAATCTTTAACAGAGTCAATTTTATCAATAATTTTATTGAAAAACGATTCTTCCTGCATTAATGGAAAAATTATTATAAATATTAATTGAAATAAAAATAAATTCAATCAATATAAATAAAAAATTATACATTTTTTTACCTTATAATTATTTTTTAAATAAATAAATAAATTAAATAAAAAATATTTATTTTTGATTATTTTGATTGTTTTGATTATTTGAAGGAGCATTAAATTTATCATAAAAATAAACAATAATTATTATTATAATAATAATTAATCCTCCTGAAATCCAATAATTTTTTTTATTTCTTAAAATTTTTTGAGTTTCTAATTTGTTAATTTCATCATTTATTAAATAATTATCAGAATCAATATTTGTACTTGAATGACTTAATAAATTAGAATGTGCATCAGTTATTTTTTTTATATCATTACTAATTGATAATATATTTTTATTTTTTTCTAATAATTGATTAAATTCTCTTTTTTCCATTCTTATTTTTTCTCTTGTACTTGATCTTGGTAAATCTTTTGAAAATTGTGAATTATAAAATTGGCTTTTCCTTACATCATAACTTTGAGAAAGAGATTCATTTTGATTTTCTAAATTTTTTATTTTCAATTCAAATTTTTTATTTAATTGTTGACATTTATTCAATATCATAGAAGAATATTGTGATAATGATATTAATAAATTTTCTCCATTATCAAAATCTATTTTTTCTTCTTCTTCTTCTTCTTTATAAATTTTATTTTTTTCATTTTTATTATTTTCATAATATGAATTTATATAATTTAAACCTTGAGAATATTTTTTCATATTTTTTTCTAAATCTTCAAATTTTTCTTTTATTATTGAAATTGATTCTTTCTTCTTTTTTTTAAAATCTAATGTTTCAATATCTTTATTTATTATATCTATTAAATTTAATATTTTATCTTTATTTTTAATTAAATCTTGATAATCTCCTTCGATTTCTCCTTTTAATAATGGAGTTAAATTTGAATCTTTGTTGTCCATTTTTATAGATTTTTTAAATATTAATTTACTTATATTTTTATCATTTTATTTTATAATAATAAAAAAAGAATTAAAACATAAAAAAATTTAGAATTCATTAGATTTTTGATTAAAATTATAATTCCATGGGTCTTCTCTATTCATTTTAATTTTAAATTGTTTATAATTATGTATTTTTTCTTTCATAAATTTCCCATTATAACTTTTAAGAGGTTTATAATATTTAGGAACAATAGAATAATCATTATCAATAGAAGAAGAAATTTGACTTCTTGTAGAATTACCATAATAATTACTATTAGTATTAGTATTTGTATTTGTATAAGTTTGAAAATGTTCATCTGTTGAATTATAAGTTTTATTTTTTTTTCCTTTATTTGATAATCCTCTAAATTTATTATCATATGTTCTTTTCTTATGAGTTTGATAAAAAAAAATATTTGTTTCTTTTTCATCTAAAATATTACTTACTCTTCTTGTTAAATTTGGATGAAGTGTTATAAATAATTTATCTTCATCTTTAAATTGCTTTTGTAAATTTCTTATCATATTTTTTTCCTTTGCAAAACCAAATTTTCCAGGAGAAAATATTTTATTTTTTTGTTCTATTAATAATGAATTACTTACTTTATTTTGAGTTAAAGTATTTATTTTAGGAATAAAAGGTAATACATTCGTTCTTTCTGGTTGAAATATATTTATTTTTAAATCTTTTTTAGGATTTGATTTTTTAGTTGAAACTTTTTTAATTGAAAAATAATTATCCTCTAAATTAAATTTTTTTTGAAATTCATTATTCATTTTTAATTTATTTTTTTCATAATTTTCTTCTCCAAATTCTAATTGTTTTTCACTTTTATTTAATTCTTTTTCAATTTGTAAATTATTTAAATTTACAGTTTCTTTTGAATCAATCATTTCCATTTTTGTTTGATTTAAATCAGTTAATCTTTGAATTAAAATATTCAATTTTTTTTCACAATCTCTTTTTCCAATATAATAACAATTTACATCTTCTTGAATAATTTCTAATAAATATTTTAATTCTAATTTATAATATTTTATATTTCTTGAAGTTACTTTTACATTATATAAATAATTCAATCCAAAAAAAATACTTTCTAAACCAATAAAATCACAATTATTAATACAAAATATTTTAGTTTTTTGAATTATATTCATTTCATCTTTTAAACTAAAAAAATCATTTTGAAAAGTTAATATAATATTTTGAACGTTAAATTTAGGATCAGTTTCTAATTGAGAAAGATAAGTAATTAAATTATGAATTTGAAATACATTTTTATTAATATAAACATCACAAGTTCCTTCTTTAATAAAAAATACAAATTTTGCATTTTGATTATCTTTTATAATGAAATCATTTTGATATTTTTCTTCATATAAAAAGCGACTAAGAAATTTTTTTTCAAAATGATGTGGATTAATAGTTTGAAAACAGAAATTAGAAACAAGAAAATTAACTTCATTCATAGTTAATCTTTGCTTTTCATTTCTTAAATAAGATTTATAATAATCTAATTCTAAATAACATAAATCAGTATCATTTACAGTTTTAATTGTTGCATTTCTTGTTGTTACTTTATCTAAAGCTGTATCCCCAAAAAAAAAATTATTCCCTAATTCCACTATACTTTCATAAAAAAATGTAGTTATTTGAAATATTGTTGTTTCATTTGTTAATATTTTATATTTTTCAATTAACTCTTTTTTTATATTTGGTAAACGTTTTAATATTATTCTTTCATTTTTGGCTACATATTCTTTATCATTTCTTCTTTCATGATCAAAAAAAATTCCAAAATATTCTAATTTAAAATTACATAACAGCAATATTTCTTCAATTGTTCTTGTTTCAATTTTTTTAATTCCAATAGAAAAATAATCTTCAATTAAAATTTTCATAACAATAGAATTTAAAATATCAATATCATTATAATCAACATTAAATACATTTTTATTTTTTTCAATGGTTTTTTTTAAAATATAAATTTCTTTACTTTTTTTTAAATCTAATAAATGCTGAAAATATTGTAATCCAGTCATTTCATCATTTTTTGGAGAAGGTTTTAAAACACCAACTTTACCATTTAAAATCATATAAAAATTATCTGGTTCTTCTCCAATTCTAAATAATATTGTTTCTTTTTCTAAATGAAAATATTTTAATTGAGCTGCACATTGAGTAAATATTTGATCTAAAGATTCTTTTTTAAAATTATCTAATTTAAATTTATCTGCTAATTTTGAATGGTCTAAAAAATATTTTATATATTGTAAATCTCGCATTGTTCTATCTTTTGGTTCGATTTTTAATGCTTTTATATATAATTGAGGTGGAAGCTCTGTTAATTTTCCTAAGTTATATATTTCTTTTATTATGTTGTTTAAGTTTTTCTTTAATTTTTGATTTATTGAATTTTTTCTGAATCTACGTGATTTTTTTCTATTTGCTGCTCTTGGATTTGGACTTTTCGGCTTCTCTGACATATATTATTTTTTTTAATTTTAATTATATTTTTATATTTTTTTAAATAAATCAATTTCACTTTGAAATAATTAAAATATTCCAAATCCAAAAAATAAAAAATCAAACAAAAAAAAATTAAAAAAATCACAATTTAAAATCCAAATTTAAATTCTAGAATTATTTAAAACTTCATCAAAAAAAAAATGTCATCAATCCAATTAATAAACCCTAAAGCAGATCGTCTCTTTAAAAATCAGGCATTAACAATGAATATAAACGCTGCAAAAGGTCTCCAAGAAGTTCTAAGAACAAACATAGGTCCAAACGGTACAAACAAGATGTTAGTGGGAGGAGCAGGTCAGATAAAAATAACAAAGGACGGAAACGTTCTCCTTCACGAGATGCAGATCATTCATCCCACTGCTCAAATGATCGCTCGTGCATCAACAGCTCAAGATGATATAGTAGGAGATGGTACTTCTTCTAATGTGTTATTTATTGGAGAATTAATGAAACAAGCTGATAGGCAATTACAAGAAGGAATTCATGTTAGTCATGTCGTAGATGGTATTGAATTAGCAAAAAAAGAATCTTTGAAATTTTTAGATACTATTAAATATAAACCTGAAAATATTGATAGAGAATTTCTACTCAATGTTGCTAGAAGCTCATTAAGAACTAAATTACCTGAAAAATTAGCTGATCAACTTACTGAAATTGTGACTGATGCTGTTTTAACTGTTAAAAGAGATAATAATATTGATTTACATATGGTTGAAATTATGCATATGATACAACAAATGAGTTCTGATTCAAGATTAGTTAAAGGATTAGTTCTTGATCATGGAGGAAGACATCCTCAAATGCCTAAAAAATTAGAAAATTGTTATATTTTAAATTGTAATGTTAGTTTAGAATTTGAGAATACTGAAGTACATTCTAAATTTATTTATTCATCATCTGAACAAAGAGAAAAATTAATAGCATCAGAACATAAATATACAGATGATCTTTGTATGAAAATAATAGAATTAAAGAGGAAATTATGTGATAGTGAAGAAGGTAAAAAAGCAAATAAGCACTTTGTAGTAATTAACCAAAAAGGAATAGATCCTCTTTCCCTTGATCTTCTTGCAAAAGATGGTATTCTTGCTCTTCGAAGAGCTAAGAAGCGTAACATGGAACGTATAATTTTAGCATGTGGAGGTAATGGAGTCAATAGTTTCGATGATTTAACAGAAGCTGATTTAGGATATTGTGATAGAGTATGGGAAGAGTCATTAGGAGATGATAAGTATACTTTCATTGATGGAGTAAAGAACCCATTCTCATGTACAATTTTAGTTAAAGGACCCAATGGTTATTCAATTGCTCAAGTAAAGGATGCTGTAAGAGATGGTTTACGTGCTGTGAAAAATGTATTTGATGATGAAGGTTGTATTCCCGGTGCAGCTTCTTTTGAAATTGCTTGTTCTGATATGCTTAAAGAATATGCTAAAAGTGTTGAAGGAAAAAAAGTGTTTGGTGTAAATGCTTTCAGTGATGCTTTACTTATTATTCCTAAAGCAATTTGTGAAAATGCAGGAGTAGATCCACAGGAAACGATTGTTAATGCTGCTAAAGCATATAGAGATAATAAAAAATTAATGGGAATTGATTTGAAAAATGAAGGAAAACCTATTAATCCTATTGATTTCGGAATTTTTGATAATTTCTGTGTTAAAAGGAGCTTTTTAAATATTGGACCGGTTTTAGTTCAACAATTACTTATGGTTGATGAAATTCTGAGAGCTGGAAGACAAATGGGAGGAAATAAACTGAATCAGTAAATAAAGTTTTTTTCTTTAATTATTTGGAAATAATATAAAAAAGTATTTAAATTAGAAAAATTTTTATGTTTTATTTAAGTAATTAATTAAGATAAATATTTAAATCTCATTAATTTTAATTTAAATGAATAATATTTAAAAAAAAATGAATTGGAATTACATTTTTGAAACAATAAAATATATTTTAGAAAATTTATGTTTTATAGTTGCTTTAGTATCATCTTTAATATTTCATCATATAACAGACGAAAAAAGAGAAGATTATATAGAATATACAAGTGTATCAAAGCCAATATTAAATATATATTTATTTTTATTTTTATCATTACTTTTATTCAATTCTCTTTTTCCTAAACTAAAATTATCTTTCATCACAAAAAATATAAAAATAATAGAATCACAAAAAATAAAAACTGGGATTTTATTTTTATTAGGAATAATATATTTTGCTTCGAATAATACTCCTCAATTACTTCAAGGAATGTTTTTATTTGTTTGTGGTTTTGCAATGAGTATTATTGAATTACTTTTTGATTGTACTATTTTAAAAAATGAAAGTATTGCTTCTCATAATTCTTCTGCTGATAATTCAAGAATACAATATAATAATGAAATTGAATTAGATAAAGATGTTAAAAAAAATGATAATAATCCTTATAATATTCCTGATGATTTTTAAATATTGTTTTTTTTATGACGTAATTTTTTTTTCTTGAAAAATGTATTAATTTTTATTATTTTTTAAACATAATGGAAAAAATTTAGAATAATATTATTTATAAAAATAAAATATAAAAAATTTAAATTTTACTTTCATAAATGGGGAATTTCTTAACAAATTCTAGAACTTTTTTTTTGAGTAAAGGAATATCTTTATCTCCTTCAATTAACTTAACATAATGATCACCATGAAAATGAGAATATTTTTGAGTAATTCGACATCCATCCATTAAAAATCTTCCAATTTCTTCAATATCTTTTTCTTTAATATTTCTATAAGTAGCATCATAAAGCCCAATTAAAACACCTTGTGGATTTTTAACATTAGAATCACCAGCAATACTATTTCTATTAAGATATATATTTACTAATGACATTGTTTTTTTGAATTGAGCTCCATTTATTCCTAATGGCTTTAAATCCCATAGTACTAAATGTGTATCTGTTCCATTACTTTGAAGTCTATTTCCTTCATTTAATAAATATTCTGATAATACTTTTGAATTATTGATTATTTGCTTTGTAAAATTTTTATATCTATTTGATTTGATTTCTAACATTTGATTTGATATTATTGATAATATTTCTTTATTTGGAAAATATTGCTTTTTTGATAATATCATTTGATTTATTGATTTTTTTATCGCATTTTTTTTCTTTTTTTCAAATATTATTCCATTTTTTAATATGTTACTTCCTAAAGTTACTATATCACAATAATTAAATGGATTTTTTAATAAATTTGTACTTATAAAACCATAAATTTGAGAAATATCACACATTAATAAACAATTAACTTGTTTTTTTATTTTTCTAAAATTTTCATAATCCCAATCTCTTGGATATGCATTTCCTCCAATAAATATTAAATTAGGTTTAAAATTGTTTGCTTCTTCAGATAATTTATCCATATCAACTATTCCTAATTGAGGTTCAATTTCATATAATTTATTAATGAAAATATTATCTTTTAAATGTTCAAAACCAAAAGGATTATTTCCACCATGATAATAATTTAAAGACATAATTTTTCCATTTTTCCCTATATTTGAAAATATTGTTGAAATATTAGTATTTATTTGAGAATCTTCTTTAAAAGTTATTTCCCAATCATTTGGATTTAAATCAAATGCATTTAAACATCTTTTAATTGAAGTTTCATGTAAATATGAATTTTCTTTTTCTGTAGCTTCTTTTAATATTCTATTTAATCTTGATATTATTGATGGTCCTGGATATATTTCATTTGCTCTTAAATTTATACCATCTATTTGAATTGTTTGGTTTAGTTCTATGAAATGTTTTAAGTCTTCGTTATTTAATATTGGCTTTGTTGTTGAAAATAAAAATTTTGGAATTTGATATAATAATGATAATGAGGTTTTTTTTATATTGAAATTACATAACATTTTTTATTATATTAAAAATTAATTATTTATTGTTATTCTTTTATATGGTTTTTAATTAATGGTTTTGTAAATTAAAAAAATTTATTTATTCTTTAAGATAGTTATATAATTCCATTTGGTTTAAAAATTTTTCATTGTTATCTATAAAATTCATATAATCTTCTTTCCATAAATTTTTTTGCTTTAAAGTTTCAAAACGAAGGATTTTTTCAATAGAAGGAAATTTTAAATTAATTTCTCCTTCATAATCACTTATATTATATTTAATATAATATTCATAAGCTGCATTATTTAAATTAACAAATTTAAATTTATAATAATCTATTATTCCTTGTTTTATTTGCTTTTTAAATTCATCATCTAAATATAAACTTTGTTTTGAAAAATTATTTTTATTTATTAATTCTGTTATTGTTTTATGGATAAAAATATATTTTGGTTTTTGATTAAAATATTTTCCATATTTTTCAATAAAATTACTAAAAATTTTTGTATTTGAAAAATGATTGTGAAAACTTTGATAATTTTTTTTGAAAGACTCTAAATCGAAAAAACTACTCATTTTCACAATTTCTCTATTTTTTTTAAATAATTTTTCAGCTTGTTTAAAATCAATATAATTGTTTAAATCTTTTAATAAAAGGAGAAATATTTTAAAGAAAATAGAACAAATTTTTAAATTAAGATAAATATTTGAATTAATTTTAGTACATAAATTATTATTAAACATTTCTCCTAAATCTGTTAATTCAAAATCCATTTCAGAATTAATTTCTAATTTTTCTGCTAAAGAATCATATAATTTACTTTTTAATTCATTAATAATATATTGATTATCAATTAATGGGATTTTCTTTTCTGGATATTGAATAAATTTTTTATCTAATAAAGAATATATTATCGAATCTTTTTCAAAAAACTTTATTTTTAAATTTTTATGGACAGCTATTATTGAACAAGGTAAATTTATTAAAAATTCATCATTTAATGTTATATAAGAAAATACTTGATATTCACTTTTATTTAAAGGAAAAGTTATTGTTAAAAGAGATTGAATTATCAAATTTATTTCATTATAATTATTAAAAATTAGAATAATTTTATAATCTAAAAGTAAACCTGTATAAATTTTAACTAAATCTTCAATGTAAAATTTATCTAAAATAATAGAAATATTATAATCTTTTAAAGGAAGAATATTATTTATATTTTCAGGAATATCAATATGAAATTTACAAAAAGTCATATTTTCTTTATTATCAATATTAGAAATACATATACTTTTTCTATAATTTATATCATAATTAAGTGAATTTAATAAAAAAGAAAAATAAAATTCTAGAATTTGAAATTCCGGAATATAATTATCATCAATATAAACTTTTTTTTTATATATTTTTTCATCAAAATTACAATAATAATCAATAATAATATTATTTAATTTACTTAAAATTTCAATATGGCAATTGTAAATATCAAAAGGAGAAACTAATGCAATTCCAGTAAAAATAGTTATTATTTCTTTATTATTTAATTCTAACGTGAATGGAATTTTTAAACAAGTTATATGTTTTAAATTACTTTTTGAATAAAGACAAAATGAAATAAAATTTTCTGAATTATCTATATTATTAATTTCATTTGTTGTTATTAATCCATTTTGAAAAGACATTTCTATAATCTTTTGAAAAAAATCTGAATCATGAGGATATGGTATATATGATGATTGGTAATTTTCTTTTATTTCTCCCTTAATTAATAAATTATTTTCTTTTATGTAATTTAAAGTTTGACTTTTAATATTTTTCAATTTTATTGAAGGAACATCTATTATAATTATATTTTCAATTAATGGAATTTTTTGTATTCCATTCATTTGTTAGTTTTTTAACATTTAATTATTATTATTTAAATATAAATTGATTTAAAATTAATTATTTTATTATATAAATATATCTTCTTATTTTCTCCTATATTTAAATCACAATTTCAATTATTACGAAAAAATGAAAAAGAAGAAATAGAAATATTAAAAAACATAAATTTTAACATTAAATAAATAAAAAAAATGCTAAAAATAAAAAATAATAAAAACTCAGGAAAAAAATTATAAAAAATAAAAAAATAAAAAAGTTACAATTTAATAAATCAAAAATGTCGCAATTTAACTTAAACAAATACCAAATAAAGCAGCCATACCCATCAGCATCATATTACCCATATCCAGAGCCAACGAATACATTTGGAGTAAATCCTCTAACATTAAATTCAATAAGAAATTTAGATGTAGATGATTTACAACATGTTTTTTCAAAGGGAATAAGTGATGAGAGAGACAAAGAAAAAACAAAGAAAATTTTAATTAAAAAATTATATACTGAAAATCAAGAAATTAAAGATATAAAATTAGCAATTGAAGAAGCAAAATTAAATCAAACTCGTTGTAAACAAATTCAACAAAAACAATTTTTACAATTACAAAAATTAGTAAAAGATAGTGAAGAAGATGAAATGTTATATGAGACATTAAAAAGAGAAAAATCAAAAGAAAAAGAAGTAGAAGATAAAAAACAGAGAGATTTTTTAAATATGAAAAAGGTGAATTTAGAAATGATAAAAGAGAAAGAGAGATTAAAATTAGAAGAAGGAAAGAAAGAATATGAAAGGGATTCAAAAGAAGCAGAAAGAATAATGAATAAAATATTAGAAGAAGATAGATTAAAGAAAGAAATGGAAGATAGAAAAACAGAAATATCATATAAATATATGTTACAATCAATGGCAGACAGAGAAGCTAAAAAACAAAGAGATTTAGAAAATGATCTTTTAGAAGAAGAACAAATTAAAAAATATCTTTCTGATAAAGCTAAAAGAGAAAGTGGTATTAAAGCAGAAAAAGATGCTATTCAAGCTGAAAAAGATAGAATATTTAAAAAATTAAGTGATGATAATGCTAGAGAAAAAGCTGAGAAAGATTATTGGGAAAATGTTAGAAATGAATTACAAATTTTAAGAGATGAAAAAAAAAGAAGATTAGCTGATTTAGAAGAAAAAGAAAAAAGAAGAAAAATGAGAGAAGATGTTATTAATAGTGCTTTAAATCAATTAAAGGAAAAACAAAGAAAAAAAGAAGAAGAAGAAAAAATGGAAGAAGAATTTAAAAGACAAGTTAAAGAACAATTTGCTTTAGAAGCTCAGAAAGAACTGGAAAATATGGAAAAGAGAAAAGCTAAAGAAAAAGCTTTTCAAGATGAAGTTGAAAGATTATGGAAAATAAGATTAGAACAATATCATGCTCAGAAACAACAAGAAATTGAAGAATTAGAAAAACAAAAGAGATTAGAAGAAGAAGAAAAACTATTAATAGAACAAGAAAAAATCCGTTTAATAAAAGAAAATGAGGAAATATTAAGAAAATATAATACAAATACATATAATAAATTAATTCAAATAGTAAATCATCCATATCAATCAAAAATGAATTTAAACATTCCTCAAAGAGAGAAACACGATGTAATATATAATAATATATTTGGAAACATAAATCCAAATCCACCAAGTGTATATCCCAAATATACTCATATAAAAAATCATGTATATGATATAAATGTACAAGATATAAATAAGAATTTAAATATGTCAAATTATCCAATGTATAATGCAACATTAAATAATAATTATGATACTTATCCAAAAGAAGGTGAATATAGAATTATGATGGCAAGAAATAATGAAAAATATATGAAATATGCTGGTGGAAGTCCTATTAGAGAAAATACTTGTTATTTAAAAAATGCTCCTCGAATGAGAGATGTTATGAATATGCAAAATCAAACTAGTAGTAATTTTGGAAATGTCACTAATTCTAATTTATTACCTCAAATTCAATCTTTTAGAAGTTCTAATAAACCTTCTACTTCTTATGATAAAAGTAGAAATTTTAATTTTGGAAATAATTTAACAGAAAGAAGTAATCATGGAAGAGTTCTGACTGAAGGAAATATTACTGATAAAAGATTCACTAGTCAAAAAGTCCCTGAATTTGCTTAGATTTATTTATTATTGATTTTTCAATTGTGATATTTTTAAAATTTTTTTTATTTTAAACCTAAAAAAATTAAAAATGAAAAAATCAATTCATTATTAATCATAATATAATATAAAAAAAGTTCTTTCTTTTTTCTTTTAAAAAATATTCTAAAATTTAAATAATATCTTAAGCTCTTCTTCCTCTTCTACTTCTAAAACCTCTTAAAACTCTTCTAAAACCTCTTCCTCTTCTTCCAAAATTTCCTCTTCCAAAATTTCTATTTCTAAAATTATTAAATCCTCTTCTTGGCATAAAATTATTATTTCTCCTGTTAAAATTTCTTCTGTTATTAATTCCAGAATTGAAAATATTAAACAATTGAATTCTTTGTTGTTCTTCAATTTTATCTTGAAATCCTTCTTCATTAATTTTATCGAATTTATCTAAAGATAAAGTGACTTCCATTTTAGGAAAAATTTTTTGATTAGAAACATTTTTTTGATTATCAACACTTTGATAAATTACAGTAGCTAATCTATTTTGTTGATATAAATCAGCATTTACAACTTTTAATATTTCTACAGCTGATACTAATTTTCCTATTGTTCTTCCTATTGCTGAAAAATGAAGAGTTCTTGTCTTTTTTTCACGAAATAAACCATTGCAGTAACGTACTATGTTACGAACACGTGTATTCATTCCTATTAATATTAAATTTGGATCTTTTTCAGTTTTCTTTTCATTCATTTTTCTCTTTTTTTACTTATTTTTTTTATTTTTTTACTTTTGCTTTTTTGATTTACTTTTTTGTTTGTTTATTTTTTTTTCTTTGGATATATTTTTTTTTTTAAATTTTATTATTTTTTTTGTGATTTTTCATTGGTTTTTCAAATTATTTATTATCTTTTTAATTAATTTTTTTCATCTTCTGATAATGAAAGTTAATTCAAATAAGAAAAGAGAAAAAGAAAGAAGTAGAGATTCTACTCCTCAGAAAGATTCGAAAAAAGATAAAATTGGGAAAAAAAGAAAAAGAAGTTTTTCAGGTATCGATTTACCTGATTTGGAAGATCAAGATGATTTTTCACATTATAAAATAAATGAAAATATTATAGAAAGGTTAAAATTAAAGCAAATAGAATCTTTATTTGAAGTTCAAAAAAAAGTATTTAACCCAATTTATAAAGGTGAAAGTGTAATAGTATCATCTTTAACAGGAAGTGGAAAAACTTTAGCTTTTGTATTACCAACATTACAAAGATGTATAGATAATAAATTATTTAATCAAACAATACCAAGAATATTAGTAATGTCACCAACAAGAGAATTATCAATTCAAACAGCAAGAGAATTTTCTGATTTATCTTCTAAAAATTTATCTTTTAGAACAGTTTTAATTTATGGAGGAGTTTCAATTGAAGAACAAATTGATAAATTAAAAGCAGGTTGTGATATTATTGTTGGTACTCCAGGAAGAATTATGGATATGATTGAGAGAAATCATTTAAAAGTCGATAAAATTAATATTATTATTTTAGATGAAGCTGATAGAATGTTAGATATGGGATTTGAAGAAAGTATTACTGATATTTATAATAAAATTACTCAAACACAGAAAAATAATAAAATTCAAGTTTGTTTATTTTCTGCTACAATTGAATCTTGGGTTCGTCAAGTTGCTAGGAAAATTATTCCAAATAAAGATGAAATTTTCATTGATTTAGTAAAAGATTTATCAAATAAAACACCAAAAACAGTAAGTCATTTAGCAGTAAATTGTATAAAAAGTGAGAAAACAACAACAATAGCAGATTTAATAATATGTTATGGAGGAAAAAATAAATCAACATTAGTATTTGTGAATACAAAGCGTGAATGTAATGATTTAATGATATCAGATAAAATAAAACAAGAAGTTCAAATAATTCACGGAGATATAAATCAAGCACAAAGAGAAGCAACACTTTCAGCATTTAGAAATGGAAAAATAAAATGTTTAGTTGCTACTGATGTAGCATCACGAGGATTAGATATTCCATCTGTAGATTTAGTAATTCAAAGTGAGCCACCAAAAGACATTGATTCTTATATTCATAGAGCAGGTAGAACAGCAAGAGCTGGAAGAAGTGGTACTTGTATTACTTTATATACAAGATATACTGAATGTTTATTAGAGAGAATTGAACAAAAATGTAAAATTAAATTTAAGAAAATAGGTGCTCCTCAAAAAAAAGATATTATTAAAGCTAGTATTAGAGATACTAATAAAAATTTAATGGGAATTGATGATTCTATGATTAAATTATTTATGGATGATGCTTTGAAACTTATTGAAGAATTTGGAGCTGAAAATGCTATTGCTAGATTACTTGCTTATGTTAGTGGATATACTCAGAAAATGAAAAGTAGAAGTTTACTATGTGGTGCTGAAGGATGGGTTACTTATTCTATTAAATGGAAAAATAAATTCCAACATGTTGGTTATGTTTGGGGTTTTTTTAAAAGAATGTTAAAAGAAGAAATTAAAAGTAAAATAAGAGGAATGAGATTATTTGCTTCTATGGATGGATGTGTTTTTGATTATCCTGAAGAAGGACATGAAATTTTTGAAGAAATTTTATATAATGATAGATTTTATGGGACAAATTATAATTTGGAAAAAATTGAAGATTTACCTGAATTACTTAATATTGATGAACAGAGATATGGAGTAAATAATAATATTAAAGAAAATATTAATAAATTTAATATTGTTGATCATAGTAAATATAGTAAAAAACCAGGAAGAATTGATATTTTTGTTGGTAATATGCCTTATAATGTTAATGAAGTTCAATTCAGAGAATTTTTTGAAAAAAATGGACTAAAAAATATTGAATTTGACGCAAGAATTGCATTAGATAAAGAAACTTGGAAACCAAGAGGTTTTGGTTTTATTTCTGTTTTCAATAAAGATGATGTTCATTCGGTGTTAAAATTAAATGGTAAAGAATTTTTCAAAAGAAAATTAGTTATAAATGAATCGAAAAAATAATAAATATTTTAATTATATAATTTAATTCTTTCATATTTTTTTTGTAATTTTTTCTAAAATAATAGTAAGTGAAAAAATAAGATATATATAAAATAAAATATGAAAAATAAAAATAATTATTCATATAAAGTTATTTTTTATTCTTAGAAGTAATAATAGGAATTCCTTGAGAAATTTTTTTATTACATAAATCACAAGTGAAATAATTTTCTCTTTTAATAGATTTTATTTCAGCTGATTTTTTAGGATCATAAATTTGATTATTTGCAGTTCTTCCAGCAATATCTAATTTAATATTATAACATTTTTCACACCAAATTAAATGTTGACAAGGAAATAATAAATAAACTGCAGGTTTTTTTAAACAATTTTTACATAATAAAGAATTATATAATAAATTTAATTTTTCTTCTTCTTTTAAATATTGATTTATTTCATTTTCTATATTATCATCAATATCAATAATTTCATTATTTTCTTCTTCTAAATAATTATTTTCATGTTCTATTTTAATTGAATTATTATTATTGTTATTATCATTTTTTTTATCTTCTAAATCATAATCTAAATCAATTG
>JAEEGK010010448.1_pt1 | contig 21416 bp, 18 predicted proteins | sample 8958771 | NCBI WGS metagenome assembly JAEEGK01 (sample SAMN16246547, study PRJNA631951) | gut metagenome | biome: gut microbiome; feature: rumen; material: SC-attached | host: Bos | place: Iran: Karaj | collected 2018-10 | reverse complement strand
TCACGGTTTCTGCCGCAGCGAGGTCAATCCAGTCGGACTTTCCGCCAACGTAGGTGAGTTTCGGGATAGATTCGTCGAGGTACTGAATTTTGATTGTCTTCGTGGTCATGATGCAAATATAAAAAGTCTATTAGTCCTTGATGCAGCGGACATTTGCGGCAAAAACCTTGGCCGCATTTTTCCACTCCACAGTACTACAACAACCATTGCGATTGAGGTAAAAAATTCCCGCATAATTCATCTCGTATTCCGTAGAAGTCCAGAAAACAGCTGAATGTCCCGATGACTGTGAATCACCTTTGGGCGGGAACCTATACCCCGCCGGAATCGCCGAGAAACCGGTTGTATTTGTATTGTCCTTGTTTCCCAAATGTTCCCTATAGCGTTCAATGAAGCATCCGTCTTCGCCTTTGATCCAGCATGATTCCCAACCCACAGAACTTCTCAGGCTTCTAAAATCGCTGCTCATCCAAAGTGCAGTATAGTCAGCCGGAGTGTACCTCGCCCCCATCGACAGAGCATCATATTCATCCATTGTCGGCACATGCCAGCCTTCCGGGCAAATTCCCTGTACAGGGCCTGTAATCCCGCATTTATGTTCATATCCGCAATCTAGCGGATTTTCGGGATCCGTTGCAAGTTTTACGGAGTCAATGACAGCAGCCCAGGTGTAAAAGAGCCCAATGTGATCGCACATTTCTGGCCTATCTTTATAACATGAGGTTCTGCCCTTGAGACTCGGCGTCGTAGCGCTATCGGCATACCTCAGGTTTTCGGCCATCCACACCTGTTCGCCAATCTGTACCGTTTTGTACACTTTGCCATCACGGCTGTCCACCAATTCGCCATATTCGATATTCGGGTTCAGGAAAGATTCCTGCGGCGGTTCCCAGGGATATCGGTCGACTTCTATAAAACCTTCACTCCACTCGCCCAGATAACAGGTATACCAGTTTCCCGCCCTATCCCGCTGATACAAAGCAAAGGCTATACCATCATCTTTGCATTCGCCATAGATTTCCGTTAGGCGTTCATGAACCGACTGGGAACTGCTAGAGTTTTCATCGCGAGAGCTGCTGCCAGGCACACTTGCCTCGCTTGAACTCGACTTCGCCGCAGCACTGGAAGAGGACTTCGCACTGCTGCTAGATTTACTCTCGTTGCGAGAACTAGAAGAGGGAACCTGACTCGAGCTCGACGAAGGGGTCGCAATTTCCTTGGTGGAACTGCTGCTGGACCCGTTCGACTCCGCTGACGCTTCGCTCAGGGTGACACTACTGGAAGAGGACGAGGCTTTGATCGTGGATGACGACGAAGATTCCTCTACATACAGCGCGGAGCTGCTGCTGTCATCATCACAGGCGGCAAGAAATGCCGAACCACACAAGACTGCCGTTGCAACAGTAAATTTTCCCCAAAAATTCATCATTTTCTCCTAACAAATTTATTCTGCAAGATAGTATTTTAAAGAACAGCGTCTATCTTGTCGTTCCAATGGTTCGTGGTTTCACGGACCATTTCTTTTCCGCAGTCGCAGATGCATAAGAAGCACACTTCGTTCACGACTTCGTAATCGGAGCCGCCGTTGAACACATTCGCGTTACCGTATTCTTCGCGATCCTTCCACAGGTAGACTTTGCAGGCGTGTTTTTCGGATTCCGCCTTGCAGTAGGCAGCAAGCATGTCTTCGGTAAGGTCAGCGGCACAAGTCGCGGCACCCGCGGCTTCATTTACCGCCACAGGCGACGCAAGGATTTCGGCCAGCGTTATGACGCGCGTGCCTTCCTTGGCCAGAATTCGCCCGGCGATGTTGTATTCGACTTCCATTTATTTCGATTCAGTAGACTCGGCCGTTTCGGCAGCCTTAGCGGCTTTCTGTGCCGCGGCCTTGTCGGCAGCCTGTTCCAGGCGAGCGGGCTTTTTCGCGAGATTGCGGATGAGTCCGAACAACGCCGAAAGTTCGTTGCGGGTCGGGTGCAGGCGCTGCAAGAGCGTGTTAAGGAAGTTGTCACGCCACGACTGGTCATGATACTGGCCAGTCAAGTAGCGGTCCAGGAACTTCTTGAAGCTGTCAATCTGGTCGATGGTCGCCGGAGCCGTTTCGCAGGCACCCTTGCTACCACGCTTTGCGCGACCTTCGCCGTTGGCAAGCGCACCGCTGCGGCAAAGTTCATAAAGGCCCACCGTCACCGCCTGCGCCAAGTTAAGGCTCATGAGCCCCGGCACCGGGATTTCGCACTGGTAGGTGCAAGCGTTCACTTCTTCGGTTTCGAGTCCACAAGATTCGCGACCGAACACCAGTGCAATCGTTCCATCTTCAGGCAACAATTCCGAAAGCCCGGGCATCATCGTGTGCTTGATGGCAGAACCATAAATACGGCGGCTAAACGCAACGGCGCAAGCGCAATCGCCAATGGCATCTTCGAACTTGTGCACGATGGTTGCCTTGTCCAAGACTTCGTGGCTGTTCGGAGCCGTGTGGTAAGAATTTTCGATGACCTTGTCGCGTCTCGGATAAACAATATAAAGTTCATCGAGGGCGTAGCAGTGCATGGCACGGGCCACAAAACCCACATTGTGCGGATGTTCCGGTTCTACAAGTACAACTCTGAATTTTCTCATTTTAAACTTTCCACTTAAAACCGCGACCGCGGATCTCATTTTCAATTGTTTCGCCGGGCTGAATTTCAGCCCCATCATAAATCACGGAATGCTTGATGGTCACGCCTGCGGGCACTTGAACGCCTTCTTCGACAACGGCTTCATTCTCATTGCGGCCAAGCTCCTTAAGGCGAGCTTCTACCGCACTCATCAATCCCTCGGGCGAGCCCATATCAATCCAGGTGGCATGCAGCTGAGTCATGTCCACAAACGGTGCGCGACCAGCAGCAATCTCTTGCTTCCAGAACTCACGGATATCGAATTCCCCGTCGCGAATGCGCGAAAGAGCCTCGTCGCTGTACCACGAAACGCCCGAGAACGTAGCAGACAGACCTTCTTCGCTACCGAAACGGCCCACCACACCCGCCAAGCGACCATCAGGCCCCACGCGAAAGGTATTCACCTTCGGAAAATCGACCGCCAGTAGCGCCACCTGCGGACCGTTCGGCTGAGCCGCCAACGTCTGCGCATTTCGAACAAAAGCTTTCAGGTCAAAACTGCAATAGGCGTCCCCATTCATAATCAAGAGGCCGCCACGGTAGCCTTCATTATAAATACGCTTCAGCGGTCCCGCCGTTCCCAAGATATCGGGCAATTCCACCCAGACCTTCTCGAACCCCAAGGTCTTGCCCGCCACCACCACCTGGTCGGCCAGGTAATGGGCGTTTGCATGTAAACGAATGTTTCCAATCAGGCGGGCCTTTCGAGCCTGCAAATCTAAAATGGAGGCGTCCACCACGGGTACAAGGGGCTTCGGCACATCGTTGGTCAACGGGCGCAGGCGCGTCCCCAAACCGGCGGCCAAAATCAATACATTCAGGGAATCGTTATTCAAGGGGGAATTTTCCATTATATGTATAAAGATAGAAAAAGGCGTTCTAAAAAAAATTAACAAACATCTACAAATCAAGAATTCTATTTTTAGGGTATCATGAAGAAACGTTACATCGCCCTTATCGTTCTCGCGGCATTGATCGTTATCGTCTTCGCCGCACTCAAGGTAGCCCCCGGCATCGCCAAGAACTACATCGTCAACCACTCCGAAGAAATCATCGGCCGCAAGATGAAAATCGAAAACGTGGAATTCAGCCCGTTCTCGTTTACAGTCACCGTCGATGATTTCGCCATCTACGAACCGGACGGCACAACCCCCTTCGTGGCCTTCGAAAAGTTCCGCATTAACGTGAACCCCACACACCTGATCAAGAAAGAAATCAGCGTCAGCGAAATCTACCTGAAAGGCCTCTACACCCGCGTAGCACAGAAGGGCGACAAATTCAACTTCAGCGACATTCTGGACAAGTTCGCCGCCGATTCCACGGCCGACTCCACCACAGCTAAGGAAGAAGCCGCCAAGACAGCCCCGGCAATCGATTCCGCTCAGGCTTTGAACCTCGACCCCAATGAAATGATCGGCTTTAGCGTCGCAGTCGAAAACATCACGCTGGAAAAAGGCAATATCATTTACGAAGACCTGAAGGTAGGCTCTAAAATCCACATCCAGGACTTCTCCGTCGCCATTCCCGCCGTCTACTTCAGCAACAAGGACACCGATATCGGCGTGAACCTCAAGTTCGCCAATGGTGGCGACCTGGGCGTCAAGGTGCAGTTCAACATGAAGACACAGGACTTCGGCGTAAACGTCACGCTCAACAAGCTAGCTCTCTCCGTCGCCAAGCCCTACCTCAACGACTTTATCAAGTATAAGGATTTCGAAGGTTCTTTGGGCGCAAACTTGAATGTGGCCGGCAATGTGAACAACGTGCTTTCTTCTAATGTCAGCGGAACCGTATCCGTTGACGGCATCAAGCTTACCGAAACCAGTGGCAAGACCCTGGGCGTCTCCCATGTAGGCGTAGGCATCGCCAAGGCCAACCTGAACGAAATGGACTTCCGCGTGGATTCCGTAATTGTGAACGGAGCCTTCGCCCATCTAGACCTCTTCAAGAACGGCAAGACCAACATCGATGTTCTGCTGGAACCGCTGAGCAAGCCCGCCAAGGCCGAACCAGCCGATTCTACAGAAAATGAAGAATCCAAGACCGCCGAAAAGTCCAAGCCCCTCAAGGCAGTCATCAAAAAACTGCAGGTGGCCAACACCAACGTAACCGCAACAGACCATACCCCGAAACAGACCTTCAACTACAAGGTCAGCAACATTGCCGTCAACGGTTCCAATATCAATTTCAACACTCCCTGCACCATCAACGTATCGGCAGCATTCCCCGAAGGCGGTGTCTTGAATCTTAAATATAAGGGAGCCCTCTCCGACATTGGCACCATGGACGCCTACATCAGCGTGAAGAACCTGGCCCTTAAGCACTTTTCGCCTTACAGCCACCACTACACCGGCTACCCCATCAGCTCGGGAACCATGGCATTCGCCAGCGAAAACAAAATGAACGATTGGAATATCGATAGCAAGAACACCATCGATATCTACAACATCGACGTGGCCGACAAGGACGGCAACACCGACCCGGAATTCACCGTCCCCATGAAGGTGGGCCTCTACATCCTTAAAGACAAGGATGACAAAATCGAGTTCGACGTTCCCGTGAAGGGCAATGTGCAGGATCCCGAATTCTCTTACCTGAAGATCGTGTGGCAGACCGTCATGAACCTGCTCATCAAAGTGGCCCTCTCTCCGCTCAAAATCGTGGGCAACGTAGCCGCAACCGGCGCTGGTGCAATCGGAATCGACCTCGGCAAGAACGATGAAATCTACATTGACCCCCTGGCCAGCTCCTTCACCAGCGAACAGTTTGCCAAGGCTCAGAAAATGGTGGAAGTCCTCGCCAAGGACAAGAAGCTGAAGCTGAATTTCGTGCAGAACTTCAACATGAAGAAGACCGTCGAAGCCTACAAGACGCACAAACTCAAGACAGACTTCTACAAGGCGACCCAGAACAAGACCACGCTCAACGAACTGGACGAAAAGGCAATTGTCGCCATCGAAGACAAGGACAGCGCCTACGCCGCCTATGCAGCAGAGCATGCCAAGGAACTGGACCGCAAGACCATGGAAAAAGAAATCCTCGCCATGGCCGAAGCCCGCAACCAGGAACTCCTCAAGACACTGCAACAGCAGCCTGGAGTGACCAAGAAGAACCTCACCATCACCACGGCCCCCCGCGGTTCACTCACCCAGCGCAAGGCCATGTACAAGGTGCAAATAGACGTTCAGTAGAATCTAATTAGAGATGTGAGATGTGGAATGTGAAATGAATTATCCCACATCAGTCATTACACATTTCACATTAGTCATCCTGAGCTGATTACTTTAGAACTGTAAAAGGGGCAAGTCTTCCCCTCACTACAAAAAGAGCGCTTTTAAGCGCTCTTTTTTTCGTTACCCCTTCGCCTAAGGGCTCCGCCCCTAAAACCCCGGTTAATCTCTTAAGAAACCCGTCAGCGGATCAGAAGCAGAGGCTCCGCGGGTCAGCACACGACCAAGGCCAGCGAGGTATGCCTTGCGGCCCGCTTCGATCGCGAGCTTGAAGCTCTGGGCCATCATCGGCAAATCGCCAGCGGTTGCAAGAGCGGTATTCGCCATAATTGCGGCGGCACCCATTTCCATAGCTGCGCAAGCTTCAGAGGGTTTACCGATGCCCGCATCCACGATAATCGGGAGGTCGATTTCATCGATGAGAATCTGGATGAATTCGCGGGTAGAAAGTCCCTTGTTGCTTCCGATAGGAGCCGCCAGCGGCATCACGGCTGCGGCACCCGCGTTCGCGAGGTCGCGCGCCACGTTCAGATCCGGGTACATATACGGCATCACGACGAAACCTTCTTTCGCCAAGGTTTCAGTCGCCTTGATGGTTTCGTAGTTGTCGGGCAAAAGGTACTTCGTGTCGCGCATGATTTCGATCTTGACGAAATCACCGCAGCCGAGTTCGCGGGAAAGTCGCGCGATGCGCACCGCCTCTTCGGCGTTGCGTGCGCCGGACGTATTCGGCAACAGAGTCACGCCCTTCGGAATGTAATCCAGAATATTCTCATGGTCCTTAGTGTTCGCCCGGCGCACGGCCAGAGTGACAATCTCTGCGCCTGCATCGCGCACCGCAGCTTCAATCAGCTTAAGGGAATACTTGCCAGAACCTAAAATGAAACGGGAACTGAATTCGTGACCACCAATAACAAGAGAATCTTTTTTTTCGTCCATAATACTTTACCTTTATCCGCCATACCTGCCATGGCATCCATCGTTTTCATGGCAGTTAATTTAGAAATTTTGCGGATTAAAGGCTACTTGATAATGACACGAATGATACGTCCGCCCTCTTGTGACTTGACCAAATAGGAACCGGAACACTTGACCAAGGCGGTCATTTTCGCCTGTATGTTTTCAGTCTCTGTTCCCGAGAACTTTGCAATCAAGCGTCCCTGCATGTCAAATACATTATAGCTCGAAACTCTCGGCGAGCCCAACAGAGTCGGACGATTTGTAATTACAGTTGTTGAACCACCTGTCGAATCGGAAACTCCGCACTTATCGGCGTTACAAAGCTCCAGCCAGTCGATATTCACGTAGTTGCCCACGATTTCAAGTTTGAGCACATGTTCACCCGCATCAAGGTTCACCTTGCCCGCATCGTATGTGGAATAAGTTTCCCAGTCGGCGCCTTGCGGGAAAACGATATCGTCCTTGACGACCTTGTCATCTACATACAACTTAACACCCGTATTTTCGGAAGAGGTCGCATAGCTCGCAGACAAGCCATACTCGCCCGCTTCAGCGACCTTCACCGTATATTCCAGCCATTCGCCTTCTTGCGTGTAACCGACTGCATAACCGGAATCGCCCTTCACGATATCCACGGCGTCTTCGCGGTACTCCCCCCCCCTTGTTGTCATCGTCTTTATCGAGGTAGGCCTTGCCCGAACCACCGACATCGTAATTTTCGACTTCAATTTTTCCCGGGATTGTAGCGGCAACATCATTATAGGGCGCTTGAGGAATAATCGGCGTCACATACACGCGGTAACCATACTTGGTATTCGTGATATTCACCGGCACCGTAATCTTGCCGTCGTTTACATCGTATTCCTTGTCAGACACCGGAGTCGTCGATGGAACCGGCTTGTCCTTGTCTTCCCACACCACATATTCCATAGTCACATTGACCTTGTTTCCAAATGCAGCGGGAATGCCCGAAATGTTCACGTTCACATCGCCCTTGGTGTTACCGCCGAGCACGATGCTTGCAAAACCTTTCTTCTTGTCGAGAGCGGCAAAGCCATCAACACCGTCGCTCTTGTCGTTCGGGGGTGTAACCTTTGCCATATAGCCGCTCATGTCGCCATACCACTTATAGAGCCACCAGCCGCCACCGCGTTCGTTATCCTTGGTGAGAAGGCTTCCCAAGCGACCCGGAAGCGGTACAAACCACCAAGAAATCATGGCGCTTTCGACACCGTGACGTTCGAATTTAGCGATAAAGGGAATAGACAAGCCGGGGCAACCTTCTTCGCTGTGTTCAGTCGAAGAATATTCGTTGATGCTCAGTGGACGCGGCTTGACGTTGTATTTCTTTTCGAGATTGCGGTATGTTTCGACAGAGCCCACAAAGCCACCGCTACCCCACTGGTGCCAGCTGACCACGTCGGGCATGCAGTTGTTCTGCGAACAATATTTCACGAAATCTTCCATCTTGGATGCATGGTAGAATGAGTACGACGGACCGATGATTTTGGCGCCGGGGTCCATCTGGCGGATCAAATCGTAAGTCTGTTTCCAGAGGCCGGAATTGAAGTCGATGCCTGAAACTTTCCAGGTATCGTTCGGTTCGTTCCAGATTTCGTAACCATCAAAGTTTTTGTTGCTTGATTTAAGCTTGTCGTTGATGACCGACTTTACTTCGTTTTTCCAGTGGTCCATGTTCTGAAACTTGTAGGGCCAGCCCGGCAAAACGTCGGCCAGGCGAATCTGGATTTTGGCACCGATGCCTTCGACACGCGGGGCAACGAGGAACGCACCACCGATGCCCTGCTGGCGGCCGCTACCGCTACGAGCCGGCGAAAGAAAAACGTTCGGCTTGAGCGGGGCAACATCCTTTTCGATGTTACTCGGAAGCGTCTCGGTCAGACCATAAAGCGAACCGGTCGCCACGTGAGTCACCGGCTTAATGCTGTCGCCTAGACTAACGTTCAAGTTCACGGCAGCATCCGAAAATGCGGCCAGAGTCAAAATAGCAGCAAAACTGTTTATCTTTTTCATAAACATCTCCAAAAATCACCAATAAAAAAAATACCCCCTTTTAAGGGGGATATCTCATGCTCTTTGTATCTTTCTATGGATGGATTGTCAATGGGCCTTGCGCAACTTTTTACGCCAAATCAATAATGAGACGCACCGCTGTCAGGGCCTGATGGGCAGCGCAGAGCATCACCCGCGGGGCAATCAAGCCGATTCCGTCATTCACATCGCTTTTGCCGTCACCGCAAACATAAAAGCGCTTAGTCACCTTGCGAGTCGTAATCGCATTACCGCTATCGTAGCCCGCCATGCCGGAACCCGCAACTAGGAATTTTTCGGGCATGTTTTCGAGCACCGTATTCACAAGCATCGCCTTCGCCTCGGCATTATCAAAAGCCTCGCAAATCACGTCGGCCTCGGCAAGGAGCGGGGCCGCATTTTCGGCAGTCACTTTCTCGAAATGCGTTTCGTATTCCGTATACGGCGCAATCTCTTTCAAGTTAGCAAGTAGCGCTTCCGGCTTCGGCCTGCCCACCTGGCAAGCCTTGTACTGCTGACGATGCAAGTTCGTCACATCGACGCAATCGAAATCAATCAGAATCAGCTTGCCGACTCCGGCACGCGCCAGAGAAATTGCGATATTGGAACCCAGACCACCCAAACCGCAAACGGCAACGGTGGCCGCCTGCAACTTTCGCACGGCATCCACACCCTGCCGCATTTCAAGCGCGGCAAGCATTTCTTCGCGGGAAGGTTCGCACATCTGCGAACATGCGTCAGCCATCACCCGCCGCCTACAAAGTTCACGACCTCGACCACATCGCCGTCGGCCAGCACCGTCTCGGCATACTTCGCCTTCGGAACAATTTCCTCGTTCCGTTCCACAGCGATGCGCACAGTATTGTACCCAGCCTCCGCAAGGTATTCAGCGACTGTCTTTCCAGCCGCATCGACACTCTGTCCATTAATCGTTAGCATATTATAAATATAGAAAACCAAATCAGCATGGCGGCAACGCTCGCTTTACTATATTTGCGACAACAAAAAAGGCATTGCTGAAATGGACGGCGAAAAAAAAGAAAATAACTACTTGTTTGATTCTGGCAACCTCTCGGAAGGGGCGCTCGCAAAAAAGCACCGCATTGAGAACGACCCAAGTGCCCGCACGAACATTATGGACTATTTGCCCGGCATGGAAGTCATCCAGTCGGACATTGCCGAAAAAGTTCTCTCTGAATCCGAAAATTACGATTACACCAAGTATACAGGCAAGGACGTAAAGCGCGCCCTGGAACATGACCGCTGCACCTTGGAAGACTTCAAGGCACTCCTGTCACCCGCCGCCGCTCCCTACTTGGAACAGATGGCCGCCAAGGCCAAAATCGAAACCAGCAAGCATTTCGGCAACAACGTCTATTTCTTTACGCCGCTCTATATCGCCAACTACTGCGAAAACTACTGTGTGTATTGCGGCTTCAACTGCTACAACCACATCAAGCGCATGCAGCTCACCATGGAGCAAATCGAGCACGAGATGAAGGTGATTGCCGACAGCGGCATGGAAGAAATCCTGATTCTCACAGGCGAAAGCCGCGCGAAGAGCAGCGTGGAATACATCGGCGAAGCCTGCAAGCTGGCACGTAAGTATTTCCGCATGGTGGGTGTGGAAGTTTATCCGGTGAATACCGACGAGTACCGCTATCTGCACGAATGCGGCGTGGACTACGTGACGGTTTTCCAGGAAACCTACGACAAGGTGCGTTTCGAACAACTTCACCTGATGGGTCATAAGCGCGTATTCCCGTACCGCTTCGATTCCCAAGAACGCGCCCTGATGGCAGGCATGCGCGGCGTTGCCTTCTCTGCTCTCCTCGGCCTTTCTGACTTCCGCCGCGACGCCTTAGCCAGCGCACTCCACGTGTATTTCTTGCAGAAGAAGTATCCCCACGCCGAAATGAGCCTCAGCTGCCCGCGACTGCGCCCCATCATCAATAACGATAAGATAGACCCGCTGGATGTTCATGAGAAGGAACTCTGCCAGGTACTTTGCGCATACCGAATCTTCTTGCCGTACGTGGGCATTACAGTTTCCAGCCGCGAAAGCAAGGAATTCCGCAACGGCATCGTGAAGATTGCAGCAACGAAGGTTTCTGCCGGTGTTTCTACGGGCATTGGCGACCACGAAAGCAAGTACAGCGGTCACGATGACGGCGAAGGCGGTGACGAACAGTTTGAAATCAACGACGGCCGCAGCTTCAACGCCATGTACAGCGACATTTCAGGCGAAGGCCTGCAGCCTGTGCTGAACGATTACCTGTACGTCTAATTAGACGTTTCTTCGTACATTTTTTCGATTTCTTCGGCGAACCGCGCTTCAGCTACGGAGCGCCGAATTTTTAATGTGGGCGTCAGAAGCCCCGATTCCACAGTAAGTTCGTCACCGATCAATGTCCAGTGGCGAATTTGTTCCCAATGGTTCAGCTTACTATTGACTCGCTCCACGTGGCGATTGATAGATTCACGAATACGCCTTGACTTCAAGGCCTTTTCAAGATTAAAATTGTTTCCTACGCGCTTTAAGAATCGCTTTGCATTCACAGGGTTCAAGAAAAGCAGTGCCGAAGCGAATTTACGGTCATTGGCAATCACCAGAGCCTGTTCAATCAACAGGTGACGTCCCAGTTCCAGTTCTATGGGATTCGGGCTCACATACTTGCCGGTACTGGTCTTCAACAGTTCCTTAAGGCGGCCCGTCAAATACAGGTAGCCATCCCGGTCGAAATACCCCTGGTCCCCCGTCTTAAAGAAACCGTCTGCCGTAAAGATTTCGGTGTTCAACTCAGGCCGATTACGGTACCCCGAGAACACGCTGTCACCTTTAACAAGCACTTCGCTATGTTCGCCGATCTTCACTTGCAAATGGGTAAGAGGCAATCCCACGCTCCCTGGCCGTGCACAACCAGGCCTATTCACGCTGACCACCGGAGAACATTCCGTAAGGCCGTAGCCCTCGCAAACATCAAAACCCACATTCAAAAGGAAACGGCAAATCGATTTGTTCAAGGCTCCCCCGCCCGAAATCAGCAAGCGGAAGCGCCCACCCATGGCATCGCGCATTTTACGATAAACAAGCTTGTCGTAAATATTGCAGAGCAGCCCCCGCCGTTCCATGGGGTCGTGGCTCTTGGCATAGGCAATGGCTCGCTCATAGACAAATTTCTGGATTCCATGAATTTTTTCGCCGGCGGCAGTCATGCTTTCATACAGGCGTTCCAGAATTCTAGGAACCACCGTCATGACGGTAGGGCTGATTTCACGGACAATTTCGGCAGTATTCCGGGGCGAATCCGCAAAGTAAAGCTTGGCACCGCACAGGGTGTAAAAATAGACCGACATGCGTTCAAAGGCATGAGCCACAGGCAGAACCACAAGGCACACGTCCGAGAGGCAATTCACCCGCAAGAAATCCCGCTTAATCACCTGGATTTGCGAAATCATGTTGCGGTGTGTCAGCTCCACACCCTTCGGAACCCCAGTAGAGCCGCTGGTATAAATAATCGAAAACACGTCATCGGGATTCAGGGAATGCATCTGCTGGTTCAGCCAAAGGGAAGACTCCGGCTGTTTAGACAAGACTTCCCCTTCTTTCACAAGGTCATCCCAATACACACCGTTGGACGGCAACTCCGATTTTTTGTCGATACAAATAACAGCCTTGAACCTGGGCATCAGGACGCCAATGGTCGGCGAAAGGTCAGAAAGATTGTTCAGGACCAGCACCTCCACCGAGGCGTCGTCACATTGGTAATTGAAATTCTCTGCCGAAATATTCGGGAACAGGGGCACCACACGAGCCTGGTTCAGCTGAGTTGCCACATCGGCCATAATCCATTCAGGGCAACTTTCTGCCACAATACCGATACTTTTACCGGCGGCAAGGCCTCGGGCCCTAAAGGCAAGGGCCAAGCATTGGGTTTCATGCCGCAATCTCGTTCCCGAAAAATGGACCCATCCTTCAGAAGTACGGTGGAACCACCCTGCGAAGTTTTCCCGGTCGCAGTTTGCAAAAAACACATGCGCAAGCGATGTATATTGCAACGGTTCCATACAAAATTTCCTTTGCCCTAGCTTTAAAATACATTTATTACACGGATTTTTTCTGTTTTTTTCATCACAAAGTCCCTTTTTTTCTTTATATTTGTGTCGAAGGGTTAGTTTATCTGTTTGAATCAAAGGAATGATATGTTCAAAAAGATTCTTGATAAATACAACGGCACAAAGCTGAACTACCGTATCAGCATCGCTATCGTGCTAGGCACACTCCTCGGCATTTTTCTCCCCGGACAGAAATGGATTGGCGAACTAGGCGTCCTATTCGTAGGAGCCATGAAAGGCATCGCCCCCATTCTGGTATTCGTCTTGATCATTAATTCGCTATCTACCGGTAAAACTTCGCTGGACAGACGTTTTGGAAAGGTTTTCGCCTTTTACATGGTCAGTACCATTCTTGCTTCTATCGTCGCCGTTACGGCAAGCTTCCTGTTTCCCCAGAACCTGCAACTGGCGCAAGAAGCAACAACAAGCGCCATTTTGCCCAAGGGCATCGGCGAGATTTTGAACAACCTGCTTGTCCGCGCCGTTTCGAACCCATTCGAAGCTATTACCGAAGCCAACTACATCGGTATCCTTGTTTGGGCCATCATCTTCGGCATCGCAATCAAGTTGCACGCCAGCGATTCCACCAAGGAACTCTTACAAGACATTACCAAGTCCGTTACCGCCATTGTCCACTGGCTCATCAACTTTGCCCCATTCGGTATCCTTGGCCTTATCCATTCGGCCATTGCCACCAATGGTATCGGCATTTTCAAGACCTACGGTATGCTGGTCGCAGTCCTTGCTGGTGCAATGATCTTTACAACATTCATTATCGCACCGCTGGTGGTAAGCTTCGCCATCAAACAGGATCCCTATCCGCTGGTCATTTACAGTCTCAAGCGTAGCGCCATCACGGCTCTCTTTACCAGAAGTTCTGCCGCAAACATTCCTGTGAACATGGATGCTTGCGAAGACTTGAAGCTGGACCGTGAATTCTATTCCGTGTCCATTCCACTGGGAGCCACCATCAACATGAACGGTGCCGCCATCACCATCGCCATCATGACTCTTGCTGCGGCCCACACCCTCGGCATATCGGTAGACTTCCCCACGGCTCTCACCCTCTGCGTCATGGCCACCATCGGAGCATGCGGTGCCAGCGGTATTGCGGGCGGTTCCCTGTTCCTGATTCCCATGGCCTGCTCCTTCTTGGGCATTTCCAATGACGTAGCCATGCAGGTGGTTGCCGTAGGATTCATCATCGGTGCAGTACAGGATAGCCTTGAAACGGCCCTGAACTCTTCCACCGACGTGATGTACACTGCCGCCGCCGAATACAGCGGATGGGTTGCCGAAGGTAAACACCTTCCCCGTCGATTCCGCTAATCAACTTGGATTTTGGCAAATAAGCCAATTATTCCAAGTTGGAATAATTTAAGATAACGCAAATTTTTTCATTATTTTTGGGGGCATTTTTTTCTTTTTTTTTGAAAAAAAAATATTTTCTCTTTTGGAGAAATAGATGGCCGCTTATAAAAGACCTATACATAAAAGCCTTGTCCTTGGAAGCGCGGTATTTATCGCGTTCTTGTGTTTTATACTTTCAATTCAAGCTTACCTGACCTATTCGAAATCATTGTACAAGCGTTACGACGACAAGCTTGATGATATTCTGAAATACATTACCACCCAGGTCGATTTGGACGACCTTTACGAATGCGTCATTACGGGGCAGCAAAGCGATAAATATCGCAAAATGCAAACCCTGCTCAACGGCATGGTTGACGAATTCGAACTTTTCTACCTGTACTCCGTCTTCGTACGTGGAAACCTGATGGTCAATATCTGTTCTGCCACGAGTGCCGCAGAACGAGCCAAAGGCGAAGAGGACATGCCATTGCTGGATACCAGCGACGCCTACCCTGCAGAAGAACTTAAAAAATTCTCGGAAGCAACAGCCAAAGACGAGATTTCGTACTTTGAAGAAGAATCCGAATGGGGTGCCGCCTATACCGCCTGTAAGCCTCTTGTGACATCAACCAATATCCACTATGGTCTAATCTGCGCCGACGTGGCCATTGACGAACTCCACAAGACAGTCAATAACTATGTTCTTTACAATGTACTATTGACCTTGGGTCTCGGCATTTTGTTTGGCCTGATGTTGATTGTATGGCTTCGCCACAACGTAACCGGCCCCATTCTCGCCCTGGAAAAGAGCGCCCGCCACTTTGCAGAAAAGAGCCGCGGCAAAAAGAAAGATCCTCAGGATCTCATTTTCGAAGTTCCCGAAATCAACACCCACAACGAAGTGGAATCTCTTTCCAATGCAATTGCCCAGATGTCAAAAGACATGAAGAACTATGTGGAAGGCATCCTGGAAGCCGAAGAAACAGTCAAGAATGCCCAAGAAGCCGCAGCCAACATGACCATGCTGGCATACAAAGACGCCTTGACCCATGTGGGCAGCAAGATAGCCTACGACAATGCAGCCAGGACTCTGGAGAAGGATGTTGCCGAAAAACTGGTTACGGAATTCGGCATCGCCATGATAGACTTGAACAACCTGAAGCTTATCAACGACAGTTACGGACATGCCAACGGCAACATCTATATTGCCGGAGCATGCCATATCGTTTGTACTATCTTCAGACATTCGCCGGTATTCCGTGTAGGTGGCGATGAATTTATCGTCATTCTGAAAAACAGTGACTACGAAAACCGCCACAATCTGGTGGAAAAAGCCAACCTGAAATTCTTCGAAACCGAAAACGACAACGCCAGGGAACCCTGGGAACGATTCTCGGTTGCTATCGGCATGGCAGAATACAGGGACGGAGAATCCGTAGATGCAGTGTTCAAGCGTGCCGACCAGGCTATGTACCAGAACAAGCAGAAGATGAAGAAAAACAGGAAATAGCGTTTCTGTTCTAATTTCTATCTTTCGTCGCGATGTTCGACGCTTTGAATCTAAATTTTTCCTTTTACGACTGGCTCCTGATATTCATGGTCACGGCGCTAGGGACTTTAAGCGCTTACCTGAAAGACCCGCAGCTTAAAGCAGTCACGGCGACGATTCCGATTCCTTGCGGATTTGCCTACATTGCAGTCGGACTCCCGATGGGAACGGCAAATGCAATTTCTGGGTTCATGTGCTTTCTGTACGTGCATATCGTGCGCATTCTGCATTACAAAGTCAAGGTTCCTATCGTCCCAAGCATTATCGCGGGGCTAGCCTTCTTTGTAGCACTCGGCACCTTCTTGATGCCGCGCATTCCCGATACCGAAGCAAGCTTCTTGGGCGTTTGCGCCTTCGACTTTATCGTGGGCGTTATCATGTTCCAGAAGCAGAGCTACAAATCCGGCGTGCGCTACAAGACCCCGCTCCCCATTTACATCAAGGCACCCGCCATTGCGGGCGTTGTAAGCGGACTGATGCTGATCAAGCGCCTCATGGGCGGATTCTGCACCAGTTTTCCCATGATGAATTCCATCGTGAGCTACGAAAGCCGCTATTCCCTGGGCGACCAGTGCAGGCAACTGCCGCTGTTCTTGATTGCAGGGCCACTCATGTTCATCGAGATGCGTTACATAGAAATCGGTCTCGGACTGAACCACTGGATTGTTCTTTTGTGCGGCTACATCCTGTTTGCGGCCATTTATTGGCCCCTGAACAAGGAACTCAAGCGCCGCAACGAACAAGCCGAGAAAAGCTACAGCGAAAGAGCATAGCCGTTTACAGCTGTTGAGAATTCATAAACATAAATATGGAGGCAGAGCTGTTTTTTTAGCCATTTCGCCATTTTTTTAGGTAATTTCTTAGGAAAATGGAGATGGTATGCTTGGTAAAATGAAGATTTTGGTGTCGGTTTTGGGCATTGGTATGCTCGCCACCACCGCTAATGCCGAAAAATACGATTGGGGAAACGTCCGTTTTGACGGCGGTGGATTCGTTTCTGCCGTAATTTTCCACCCCAAGGCTGAAAATTTGCTTTATGCCCGCACTGACGTGGGCGGCATTTATCGTTTTGACTTCGAAAAAAAGACTTGGGCTCCGCTGATGGACTTCATCTCGGAAAACGACAAGGGCCTTTACGGTACCGAAGCTTTTGCACTCGACCCGAACGACCCCAAGCGCATTTACGTGCTGGCCGGTACAGGTTACTTTAGCAAGGGCCGTACCGCCGTGCTAAGGAGCGAAGATTACGGCACCACTTGGGACACGAGCTACGTGGAAATGCTCGCCCATGGTAACGGCATGGGCCGCCAGACCGGCGAAAAGCTGGCCGTAGACCCCAACAAGGGAAACATCATTTTTTGCGGAAGCCGCACCAAGGGACTTTACAAGAGTACTGACTACGGTAAAACCTGGACAAGCGCCTACAAGGTCGCCCTTTCTACGGCAACCGAATCTAGCCTGAACGGCGTGAACGGCATCAGCTTCGTGATGTTCGACGAATCCCAGGGCAAGAATGCCGACGGATCCACCAAGACCATTTACATCGGAATTTCTGAAACCAAGGACAACCTGCAGGTAAGCCACGACGGCGGCGAAACTTGGGAAGTTGTCAAGGGCGTTCCCACGGGCCTGATGCCCCACCGTGCCAAAATCGTTGACGGCGACATGTACGTAACCTTTGCCGATGGCCCAGGCCCGTACAATATTGCCAGCGGCGGTTTCTATAAGTACAATATTGCAGGTGGCACCTGGACCGACCTGACCCCCAGCGACTCCGTAGAACACGAAGGCAGCACCACCAAGAGCTACGAAAAAGACAAGAGCTCTTACGGTGGCGTGGCTATCGATCCTAAGGACAAGAACCACATCGTCATTTCGACCCTCGGCAAGTACACCGGACGCCACGTGACCAAAGACGGAAAGGATAACTATGGCGACCGCATTTACAGCACTACCGACGGTGGCAAGACCTGGATTCACGGCCAGCATTATAACGATATTCCGAACATCGATGCAAACGGTACCGCCTGGATTCCGGGCAACGCTATTCACTGGGCAGGCTCCCTGGAAATTAACCCCTTCAACAACAAGGAAGCCTGGGTCACCAGCGGTAACGGCATCTTTATGACCGAAGACATTTCGGCCAAGGTTCCCGTGTGGAAATTCATGTCCAAGGGTATCGAAGAAACGGTTCCGCTCGACATCGTGAGCATTCCGGGTGGACCACTCGTGACTGCCATCGGCGACTACGACGGCGCCGCCTACGCCAACATCAACACAAGCACCAAGCGCCATACCCCAATTATTGGCACCACCGAAAGCATGGGCTACGCCCCGCTGACCGGAAGCCTGTTGCGTACCGGTGTGATTACCGTGTACGGCCAGTACGACTCTCAGAACTTTAACGTGATGTACCGCTCCGACGACATGGGCGCCACCTGGGACAGCGTGAAGACCACCCTCAAGGGCCCCAAGGGCTTGGTCGTGCTCTCTGCCGACGGCAAGGTGATGCTGCACCGCCCCGACCAAGGCGCCACCGTTTACCGTTCTGCCGATAACGGCGCCACTTGGACCGCTGTTGAAACGGGCACCCAGACGAACTATTCCCGCATTGTCGCAGACCCCGTGGACCCCGACGTATTCTACGTGATGGGCGGCATGGGCTCCCTTTACAAGTCCACCGACGGCGGCAAGACCTTTGCCGAAGCAGAAGCCCGCTTGCAGAACGAGCAAGCTGGTGAATACTACAACGGCGGCGGACTCATCCGTACCGTTCCGGGCAGAGAAGGCCACCTGTGGGTCCCCGTGGACCAGTCCCAAGTCTGGCTCCCCAAGGGCTTTAGCGAAAACGGACTTGCCTACACCGAAGACGGCGGCAAGAGCTGGAACCACTGCGAAGGCGCCTCGACCGCAATCGCCGTGGGTATCGGCAAGGCCAAAGAAGGCAGCGACTACGAAACTATCTTTATCTGGGGTGCCGCAAAATCGGGCGACCCGATCGGCATCTACCGCAGCACCGACAAGTGCAAGACCTTCGAACGCATTAACGACGACATGCACCAGTTCGGCGGCCCGGGCAACGGCAACTTCGTGCAGGGCGACATGAACAACTTCGGCGTCGTCTACATGAGCACCGTCGGCCGCGGCACCATTGTGGGAGCCCCCCAAGGCACCAAGTTCGTGACCAAGCTGAACCGCGTGAACGTTACGGCAAGCACCTTCATGCAACTTGAAAAGCGTACGCTCCATGTGAACGCCCCGGCTGGCAGCAAGGTTGAGCTCTATGCTGCAAACGGCAAACTCGCCTTCAGCTCTACCCTCGAAAGCGAAAATGTCGTAAGTCTCTCGAAGCTTCCCGTGGGCAAGTACATGGCCCGCCTCAAAGGCGCAAAGGGCAAGCTGCTCAACCAGAAGACACTAGTCATCCGATAACAAGTAGAATCTTCCTCCATAATCCTAAATACACAAAAAATCCTCGACAACGAATGTTGCCGGGGATTTTTCAATTTTGCGACACTCGGAAAAATCCGAGATGCAAACTAATTGGCGCTAATGGTAAAGACTTCGGTATTGGCATCAAAAGGACTGTCATCCACTTCAGGAATAAGGAACAGCAGCCTGTTAAAGGTCAATTTGACAAAAGCACCTTCAATCTTGACAGTCGGGACCATTTCAAAGCGGGTTCCGTTAATTGCCGTACTCATAATATGGAAATTAACGATGCCATTAGCAACGGTCCATGTTCCTTTAACAGGATAATCGCGAGGATCTACTTTTGAGGTCCCTACGGCTGGCAAGTCAAATTCAAGCGTATGATCTTCCTTATTAAATATCAACTTTCCTGGATTCGCGGAATAATTGGCATAAGGATATATTTCGCCAGTCTGATTGGTAGCAATACCAATCAAATCCCACGTTCCATCCAAACATTCATCCGATACTCCCTGAGCACAAGCTTCAGCCTTAGTCGGATCGGAACTTCCAGAAGAATCCCCACATGCAGTCAGAGCCGCCATTGCCACAGCAGCCGTCATTGCGATAAACACCTTGTTTTTCATATTAAACCTCTAAGTTTTCCTTGAATATAAGTAATTCTTGTTGTAAAAATCAACAACATATTAAAGTTTACAATCCTTTTTAGTTCATTTCATTCATTATATTTGTAACTGGGTTTCTTGGGTATAATATATCTTTGAAAGAGGATTGGATGAAAGAACTTTTAACCGGAGCCATCATGGCTATAGCAATTTCGCAGGCATTTGCTGCACCGGACCCGAATTTCCATATTTACTTGGCCTTTGGCCAGTCCAACATGGAAGGTCAGGGCGATATCGGGCAACAGGACAAGACGGTTGACGAACGTTTCCAGGTTCTCTGGGCGGCCGACAATGGCTCTTGCTCCGGGAAGACCATGGGCAAATGGTCTACTGCCGTGCCTCCGCTTGCGCACTGTCAGGGTGCAAAACTCGGCCCCACGGACTATTTTGGTCGTACTATGGTCGAAAAGACGGACCCCCAGATCAAGGTGGGCGTCATCGTGGTGGCTGTTGCAGGATGCAGCATCAAGCTGTTCGAGAAGGACAATTACACCAGCTACATCAGCTCGGTCCAGACTACGCAAAACTGGATGATGGGCCGAATCAACACCTATGGCGGCAACCCTTATGGTCGCCTGATTGAGATGGCCAAGAAGGCCCAGGAAGAAGGCGTTATCAAGGGTATTATTTTCCACCAGGGCGAAACCGATGCCGGCGATGGCCAGTGGCCTTCCAAGGTCAAGAGGGTCTACGACAACATCATCAAGGACTTGGGCCTCGAAAACGACATTCCGTTCCTTGCGGGTGAAGTGCTGCGCAGCGGCGTGAGCAAGGGCGCGAACAACAACATCGCAAAGCTCCCGCAGCAGTCCAAGAACTTCTACGTGGTGTCTTCCGAAGGATTCAACCAGGTTCTGAACGATGGTCAGAACGTGCACTTTACCTCTCAGGAGTACCGCGACTTCGGCAAGCGCTATGCCGAAAAGATGATTGAGGTCCTGGGCGACAAGCTCAAGCCCGTTGCAGAATCGAGCAGTAGCGTTGTCGCAAGTTCTTCTAGCGAAGCAAAATCCAGCTCCAGCCATAGCCATCATGGAGTTTCTTCTTCGTCGGAAGCAGGCATGGGCATTTCCCCGATGGAATATGTTGTGGGCGGTTCTCTTTCCGTCAACAGGTCTGGCAATGTGCAGTTGAGCCTCGCCAAGGCAACGCAGCTCACCGTCAAGGTTTATTCTAGCCTCGGCAAGGAAGTGCTTGACTTGAGCGGCAACTACGCCGGAACAAACACTCTGGTGCTTGCAGACAGACTCCCGGCTGGGCGCTACGTAGTAAGTGCCCAGGGCGAGGGGTTCAAGGCGACTAAGCCTGTAATGGTAAAATAGCGACGACCGTCAGGTGGTCGCCCTGCACTTGAAACTTGATTTCGAAGTCGGCAAACCGGAAGCCGTAAACCCGGTCG
>JAEEGK010010445.1_pt1 | contig 21419 bp, 11 predicted proteins | sample 8958771 | NCBI WGS metagenome assembly JAEEGK01 (sample SAMN16246547, study PRJNA631951) | gut metagenome | biome: gut microbiome; feature: rumen; material: SC-attached | host: Bos | place: Iran: Karaj | collected 2018-10 | reverse complement strand
TTATTCATTGAAATTATTTGTTTTATATTTGAAAAAAAATACCAAAATTTTAATCTTGATTTTGATTATTTATAATAAATCTTGATAAATTTGATTTATATGAATTTATTATTTTTTTTAATTGTTCATTATTTGTATCTTTTGATTTTATTATAAATAATTGAAATATATTATGTAATAAACGTAATTTGTTATATTTATCAAATTTTTCAATTAGTTTTTTATTATCCATTTTTAAAGTATTTATATTTCTATTTAGTGATTTTTTTAAATTGTATTTTAAAAATTTAAAAAAGTAAAAATTAAAAATATCAAAATATTAAAAATTAATTAAAATATTTTAATTAATTTGAAATTCAATATATTAAATAATTAATGGAGGAAATAGAGAAAAAAATATTAAAGACTGAACTAATAATATCAAAAAATTATACTCATTCAAAATTATATTGTAAAATAAAACTATTAATGTCAAAATATATTTTTCCATTAATATTTTTTATAAATCAAACTCAATTAGATAATATTCATTTAGATTGTTTAATCATAATAATTGATACATTACAACTTTTATCCTTTCCTTTTCAATTAAGAGTAAGTAAAAACAATATTATAATTAAATATTTTAGTTTATTAAATTTTGGAAATTCAAAAAATTTTATCAAAAATTTAGTCAATTAATTCAATATGTAAATATATGTAGTTTTTTTGAATTAAACCCCCAAGTTTTAATTGTTTATACATTATTATTTTTTATTTGTCTTTTTTTTAATTTTTTTATTTTTATTTATTCTTCTTATTTATTTTCTAATCATAAAGTACCAAATGATTATTTTATAAAACTGTTACAATTTCAATTATCATCATCTGCAAATTTATTAGTTATTCCTTTATTAGTTTTAATATTTGATATTATTTTATGTAATAACAACACAAATAAATTATATTCATTTCCAGAATTAAAATGTTATGATTATTTTCATATTATTTTTATTATTTTATCTATTTTTGGAATTTTTATATTTGGTATTTTTAGTTTTTTATATTTTGTAAGTTTTTCTGAACTAAAAAGATTAAATTCACATTCTTTATATGCAAAAAGTTCAAATATTCCAGATAATTCTTTTTTATTATTAAAATGTTTAATAGGTGTCATTTTTGGTTTCCAAAAGCAAAAAAGCGAAATAAATATTTTTTGGATTTTTATTTGTTTTATTTTTTCTTCTTATGTTGTATATCAATATTCTTTTTTTAAACCATACTCAAATTCATTAATAATGAAATTAATATTTATTGAAATATTAAGTTTAAATTATTCTTTATTAATCTTATTATTTTTATATTTAATAAAAGGAAATAATTTTAATGGAGGAATTATATTATTTTTCATAGGTGAATTTATAATAATAATGTATTTTTCTTATTTAAAATTAGAACATCCAGAATTAAATTTAACTCTATTACAACCTTATCAAATAAATACACCAGAATTATTTTTAAAGAAATTAAATATTTTATTAAATTTTATTAATTTAAATGAATCAGATAGACATAATAATTTATTATTATTTTCTTATATTGATAAAACTGAAGATGTTTGTATTGTAAAAGAATGTAGTTTAAAAAAATTTATTAAATCAAATTTTACTAAAATTAGCTATTTTTATGATCATTTAGAACATTTATTTTTATATGGAATAAGAGAATTTCGAGATAATTTTAGAATAAGATTAAATTATATTTATTTTTTAATTTTTAGATTAAAAAAATTCCAAAAAGCTAAAATTGAATTAGATAAATTTATTTCTAATCCAAATAATTCTATAAATGATGATTTTAATATTTTTGAAATAAAAAAAATTTCTGAAAGTTCATATGATATAATAAAAAATCAAAATAGAAAAAATAATTTAGATTCATTTAATATTTTTGACTCTTCTTCTTTAGATAATTTAAAATTTAACTCTAAAAAAAAAATTTTTAAAACAAATATTATAGAAATAGTAAGTAATTATATTATGTTTTGGAATTTATTAATATCATCTCATAAAGATATTGTAAGTGATTTAGGAAAATTAGCAGAAATAGGAAATAAAATAAGTTCTTTAAATGATGAAATAAAAAAAATATATAACGAATTAAAAAAATCAAATTTAATAGATAGAAATTTATTAAAATATTATTTTTTATATCAAAGAAATGTTTTAAATAATACAGATTTTAAATATGATAAAAATAAATTAGAACAAATAGAAAATAATGAAAGTGAAACAAATGATTTATTAAGTTTACAAGAGAATATAGAAGAAGAGCAATTAAATATAAATCAAGAAAGAAAAATAATAATAATTTCATCAAAAATAGAAAATATAGGAAATATTTTAAATATTTCTTTAAGTGCTTGTAATTTATTTGGTTTTCCAAAAGAAGAAATAATAGGCAAAAATATTAATATTTTAATACCAGAAATTTTTCAAAAAATTCATACTAATTTATTAATAAATAGATCAAATGAAATTTCTCATAAAATAATTAATGAAGGAAAAAAACATGTTTTTAATAAAATCTTAGATCAATTTGCAATTGATAAAGCAAGATATTTAATTCCTTTTACTATGAAAATTTATAATTTAAATAATGAAAAAGGAGAATTTTCTTTTATTTCTTCTTTTAAATCTTTTTATGAAGATGATATTTGTTATGTTTTAACTAATAAATTTTTTCAAATACAATATTTTACTGTTAATTCAATTAGATTTCTTGGTTTAAATGGAGAAATTATTAATGGAAATAATAATATTTTAAATTATATTAAACAATTTAATGAATTGATGTTAAAAAAAAAATTAGAATATTCTGATTTAAATGTTCAAAAAAGTTCTTTTGAAATTAAAAAAGATATTATTAAAGATTTTAAAAAACCACAAAATATTTTATGGAAAAAAAGAATTTTAGATAATAAAAAAGTAATATATAATAAAAAAAGTACTTTAAAAAATTGTCCTACAAATGCTTCGAATTTAACAATTAATAATTTTAATAAAAAATTAGAAAATGAAATTGGTTTAAAAATTGATTATAATAATAATTCTAATAATAATTCTTTAAATAATAATTCTTTAAATAATACTAATCAAAAAATAACAAATCCTAAATCCTCATCTAGCTTTTTAATAAATCAAAAATCAAGTGAAACAGAAAAAGATAAGAAAAAAGATTTATATAAAATTTCACTTAAAAATTTTAATTATATATTAAATAATAATAATAGTAATAAATCAAGTGAAAATATAAAATTAGTATCTTTAGATTTAAGTATAGATGAAATAGAAATAAATAATAAAATATATGGTTATATATTTAAATTTATTAAAAAACTAAAAAATTCAAGTTTAAATTCTTCAATAGAAAATGATGAAAGAAGATTATCAAAAATAACAATTAAAAAGAATTTATCAATTAACAAAATAAAAACTCAACATAGTGAAAATCAATTAAAAAAATTTCTTTCTTCTAATAATAACTTATCTCTTCCCGAAAATATAAATAATAATAATAATATAAATATAAATGGAAATTATATTCCAGATGATAAAAAATCTTTTTTTATTGATATTCAAAAAATGTCTTATTTTCAAAATAAAAATAATAAAAATATAAATGATTATGAAAATGAAATAAAGAAAATGGCAGTTGATTTTTTTGAAAAAAATGAAGACAAAAATAAAGAAAATAATAATTCTTATATTGATTCTTCTGAATTACCTTCTTATTCTTATTCTTATTCTTCTTATTCTGAATCTTCAAATGTAAGTTCAAATTTATCAAATTCTTCTTTTTCAAATAAAATTAATTTAGAAAATAATATTAAAAATCATTTTTTAATTAATAATCATAATGATAATAATAATAATGAAAGTTTATATTTTGAAAATTATTATCATGTTAATTTAAATAATATTCATTTATCTATTTTTAATTTTAATAAACAAATTTGTATTGAAACAAAAAAAAAAGAATTAATATGTGATAAAGTTAAAGAAAGAATTGAAGAGGAAAAAAATTTTGTAATCTCTAATTTAATATCTCATCAAAATATTAAAAATAAAAAATTAAAAAAATCAGTTTCAATAAAAACTAATAAAGAGCCAAAATTAATATCAAAAGATTTAAATTTAACTTATAATTCACATGAAAAAGATTATTCGCCTAATTCTTTAAAAAAACAAATAAAATATTATTTAAAAAAAAAAGATAATCAAGGTTCAGTTTTTTGTTTAAGAATATATTCAAATATTTTATTCTTATATTTACTTTTTCAAATAATAATTCACACATTTTTTTATATGAAATTTTTGAATAATTTTGAAATATATAAACAAATATTAGTATCATCAGATAGATATTTAAAAAATTTAGTATTAGGAACTTTTAAAATAAGAGAATTAATTTTATGTTCAAATGAAAAATATACAAATACTTTAGGTTTAACAAGAGAAGAATATTTTTATGAATGGCAAAAAAGTTTATCCTTATCATTTAAAGAATTATTTGAAAGTCAATTATATATCGATAAACATAATAGTTTTTTTAATAAAAAATCACATTATAAAATATTTAATCAAACTTCAAAAATTTATTATATTGATAATCAATTAAATTTAAAAGAATTTTTTATTATGAAAAGTACTATTATTTCTTATATTTATACAGCAATGTGGAATATTCAAGAATTTCCTTTATTTAGAATTATTCCAAGTAATAGAGATGTGTTTATTTATATGACAAATTCTTTAAAAGATCATTTAAATGATTCAAAAGAAGAAAGTGAAATTATAAGAAAAGATATTATTAATTTTTTTAAAAAAAATCTTTATTCTTTATTAATATCTATTTTAATATTTTGGATTGGAGATTTATTTTTATTTTTTGGATTAAAGTTTATTTTTCATAATGTTATTATTAAAAAAGAATCTTATGTACAAATTTTTTTTAATATTGAAGGTAAGTTAATTATGGATAGTTTAAGTAAATGTGAAAAATTTTTAAATTATATTATAACAATTGATAATTTTAATTCTGATAAAACAAAAAATTTAACAAATGAATCTGAGTCAACTTCTTATTTAATGAAATCTTCAATTGAAAATGAAAATTCAATTTTTGAAAATAATAATTTTAAAAATGAAAAAAAAACAAAAAAAAAAACTTTTAATACAAATAAAAAAAAAATAAAAAAATGTAATAATTTTGGAATAGATTTATTATGGATGATAATTTTTATTTTAATAACAGGAATTTTAACTTTTGAAAGTTATTATCAATGTTTGGTTTATTCTAATTATAAAAATATTTCAAAAATGATAAATATACAATTAAAAATAGAATTAAATACTTTAGAAATAGGAAATTTATTTCGTGGCTTTATATTTAATCAAACTCAAGATTATAATGGAGAAAATCTTGAAAATACTGTACAAAGATTATTAAATAATTTTTATAATATAAATCAAAATTTATTAAATCAATTAATAAAGCAATTAAAAAAGTTTCCTTCTTTAAGAAGAAAATATAATGAAATATATTATTCTAATTTATGTAATTATTCATATGATTTTTTTATAAATACAAAATATAATAATACATGTGAAAAATTCACTTCAAATACAATTTCAAATGGATTTAATCAAGCAGTAACTTTTTATATTGAAATTTTAAGGTCATTATATACAATATATAGAAATATAAGAGATTTAAGAATTAAATTTAATTTTACTTATAATTTAACTTTATTAGGAACTCAATATGAAAATAATTTAATACCAGAAAATCCTAATTTAAGAAATTTATATTTTATATCTCATCCTTTTTATATTTTTAATAATAAAAATGCAGCTGTTATGAATTTTATATATACTGTAATTTTATTTCCAGTTTTTGAAGATTTATATTTAATTATGAGAAATGAAACTTATTCAAAAAAATATTTAATTAAATTTTTTTTTATTCCTTTAATTATTTGTGTAATAATTTCTTTTTTTTTATTTGTTTTTGAATGGAAAAGATATGAATTAAAGTTAAATGAAGTTATTTTTAAAACTAAAAAAATGTTAATTATTATTCCTATTGAAACTTTAATGAAAATTAAAAATATTAAAAGTATTTTAGGAATTGAAGAAGAAAATAGTGAAAAAAAGAATATTAAATGGAGCCCAGTCATTCCAAAATGGAATAATAATGATTAATTTAGAATATATAAAAATTATTTTTATAAATTTTTAATTTTTTATATTGAATATATATATTATTATAAAAGTTTATTAAATTAATATTTAAAAATGTTTTATTTATTTTTATTTTATTTTATTTATTTTATTTTTGGAATAGGATTTTGTAAAATAGAACATAAATACCCTTTATTATTATTATCATTATTTTCATTATTTTTATTTTCATTATTATTTATATCATCATTATTATTATTTTCATTATTATCATCTTTATCTTCTTTTTTATTTTTATTATTATCTTCAAAAATTTTAATTAAAGTACAATTAAAAGGATTAATTGAATAAACATTTAATTTATATTTTCCTTTATTTTTATTAACATTATTATCATCAATAGGAATTCCAATAACAGTTGAATTATCATTATTATTATTTATAATATTTTTAAAAGTATTTTTAATAGATTTCTTATTTTTATTTTGATGAAATAATTTTTCATGTAGTTCTAAATTAACTTTTCTATTAAATTTTCTAAAACAATTTGGAAAATTACAAATAAAAGGTTTTTCACCATTATGTATTTTCATATGAGTTTTAAAATCTATTTCAATATGAAATATTTTTTGACATAATTCACATTTAAATCCTTTTGAACTTGTGTAAACAGTTTCTATAAAATCATCATAATATGGAATTATAAATTTTAAATTTTCTTCTTCTTGATTTGACATTTTATTTTAAATTATTTTTTTTATTTTTTTTTTAAATTTTAAAAAATTATATTTTATTTATATTCAATTTTATTATATATGTTTATTATTAATTGTTATAATATTTAATATTTTATTTTTTTATTTGTTTTCATTGTATTAATGGTAAAAATTTTCTACAAATTGGACATTCTTTCTTTTGTTTAATCCAATTAGATAAACATTCAATATGAAAATAATGATTACAAGGAGTTTGATAAATATAAATTTTTTTATCAAAAAAATATTTTTTAAATAAACAACATAAATTACTATTTAAATATAAATTAATAAATTCAATTGAAGTAAAAGGATTTAAACAAATACTACAATGAAATTTGTAAAAATCAGGATTATTTTTAATTAAATTAATTATATTTCTTTTATATTCATAATAATTTTTCCTATATTTTTTAGGTATAATACAATCTCCACTATTTCTTTCTTGAAAATATAAAATTAAAAGTTGATATCCATGAAATATTAATAAAGAAGTACAAAAATGATAATTTATTTTTGAATTAAAAATATTATTTTTAAATCCTTTTAAATAAAGTGGAATAAATAATCTATTTATTAAAAGACTTATTTGAAAGTTTTTTGGTATTGAATTTGTTTTTTCGTTAAATGAAATATTATATTTTATTTGAGGAAAAAAAGTTGAATAAAGAAATATTATAATAAAAATAGGATAAATTAATAAAAATTGAATTAAAAAAATTAAAATAAATAAACAAAAAAAAAAAGTAACAAATATTTTTTTATGACTTTTTACTCTTGGATTAAAAGAAAAATAAAATAAAACTCCTTCAAAAAATATTATCATAAAAAATAATAAAATTATAACTGAAAAATATCTTTTTGAATTAATTAATTCATTAAAATCTTTTGAAGTAATAATTAAACATATTAAACAATTATAAATAATATCTAATCCTATTAAAGTAGAAGAAAAATTTTTAAAATATAAAGGATTTTCTCTATGTCTTTTTCGAATAACTAAATAAATTGTATATAAATGATAAATAATAATTATTGAAAGAAAAAAGAAAAAAAAATTTTTGGTATAATTTTTATCAAGATTTCCTTTTAATGTCCCAACAAAATTAATATTTAAATTTAATATTTCTGAATTTATATTTCCATTTATTAAATTATATAAACTAAATTTTGAAGTGAATAAAATTTCAAAAACAGTTAAACTTTCATTATACACCCTTTCAACTTGAAATAATTTAAATGTTTTAAATAAAGTAGTATTTATATTTTTATTTCTTATTATAAAATAATCAAACCTATTATTATTTGGAAAATCAATTTTTATATCTTTTGAATTATACAAATCTGATATATTAATATAATAATTTATATTTATCATTATCCAATTATCTTGATAAAATCCATCATATAAATATATATTTATTGAGATTAATTTATTATTTTTAAATTTTATATTTAAATCAAATGTTCCTTTTAAATTATCAAAATTTTTGAATAAAGAAATATTTAATTTATTTGATTTAATTTTTCTATTATTATTAATATATTCCCAATTTCCTTTATAACTTTTTTCATTTATTAATTCTATTTGTTTAGTTTTATCAAATATTTCTTGATTAAAAATGTATTTAAATAAAAAAAGAAAAATTAATTTCCTCATAAATAATTATTAATTAAAAATAATTATAATATATATAATTTATTCATTTATCTTTTATACATATTTATTATTCTATTCAAATGTTTTGAAAAAATAGAGTTTATTTATCAATAAAATAAATAAAAAAATATAAAAAATTTATAAAAAAAAATTTCATAATTAATATTATAAAAAATCCTATTGACTAAAATAAAAATAAAAAAAATATAATAAATATAAAAAAATGTTGAAAACAGAATTGGAAAATTTAAATGATGAAATAAAAAAAAACGAAATTCCAAATCAAATTGAATCAATATTAAAAGAAATAATATTTGACCATGAAGAAAAGTATGAAATGCAAAAGAAAGAAAGAAAAAATAATACAGATATAAATGCAGAAAATATGAATGACGAAACTTTTGAAAATTCAAATTTATTAAATCAATTTAATTTTATTGAATTTACAGATGATGATTTATTTAATTCAAGTTATGAATTTTTTAATACAACCCAAACACAAAATAATTCAAATAATGATTTTTTTTTCAGAAATAATGAAAATATAAAATCACAAACAATGATTATGAAAAATACCTTTTCAATTAAAAATAATAATCCTTTTAATTATTTTTTATATGATAATAATAGGCCAAAAAGCCCTTCATCAACTCATAAATTTCATATGAAAAAAATTATAAATGAAAATAAAAATTTAAATAATTTAAATATGATAAATTCTATTAATCCAAATAATAATAATTTTATGTTTTTTTTTCCAAATCAAATTTTCAATAATCAAAATAATAATATTAAAATTAATTTACAAAATAATATGAATATAGATTCTAATCAAATATATTTTAGAAATAATATAAATAAAAAAACAATTTTACATAGTAATATAAATAATAATTTACTTAATAAAAATTATTTTATTCAAAATAATAATCAAAAAATAAGATTTCAAACAATGGAAATTAAAAAAACTAAAAATTTAAATTTAGAAACAGTAATTTATTTAAATGAATTAGATAAATATTTAAAAATAATAGGTTTTATAGATTATAATATATTCAATAATATAAAACCAAAATTATTATATTTAATTAAAACTCAAACTGGAAGTAAAATACTTCAGAATTATCTAGAAAAAACTCCCCAACAAATAATTCATCTTTTATTTAATGAAATAAATGAGAAATTAAATATACTTTTATTAGATCCTTATGGAAATTATTTTTGTTTAAAATTATTTTGTTTATTAAATTCAAATGATAGAATTTCATTTTTATCAATTATAGTAAAAAATATTACAATTTATTCTACTAATAAAATATCTACTTATCCAATTCAATATATTGTAAGTCATTTAAATTCAAAAAAAGAAATGGAAATAATAATATATCAAATAAATAAAAATTTAATGAAATTAGCTTTAGATACTTATGGAACACATGTTTTAGAAAAAATAATAATTTCATTTGAAAAAGAATATTTAAAAGATATATTTAATTTCATAACAGAAAATTTAATTTTTCTTTCAAATCATGTAAATGGATTATGTTTAGTAAAAAAAATATTAATAATTCAATATGAAAATAATACATATTCAATTTTAAAAGATATTTTAATTAAAAAAAGTTCTGAATTAATTGAAAATCCTTTTGGAAATTATGCATTACAAATCGCAATTGATTATTGGAATAATAAAGATATTTATGATATTTTCAAACAATTTTTAGGAAATTTAACTCATTTTTCATGTATGAAATATTCATCAAATGTTATTGAAAGATGTATAGAAAAAAATGAAAACTTTCTAAATGATTATATTAAAGAAATTTGTTTTGAAAAAAATTCTATTGGAAATTTAATTAAAAATTCTTTTGGTAATTATGTTATTCAAACTGCTTTAAAGTTTTCTAAAGGTAATAATAAAATTAATCTTATTAATTTCATTGAAAATAATATTGATATTTTAGGAGAAAAAAAATTAATTTCGAAATGGAAAAATATTATTTCTTCATATTTAATTGAGAATGATTTTAAATCTAATGTAAATAATTTAATTTAAATATTAGTAATAATATTTATAAATCTTTTTTTCTATCAAAAGTATTGAAAATATAGGATTTTTAGTAAAGAGTACTAAATTGTTTAGTCAATTATGGTTTAATGAAAGAATAATTTTTAATATGTTTTAAATATTTTTATTAAAGTTTAAATTATTTTAATATGCTTGTTTAAAGTGTCATATGAAGGAAATGTTGATATAGATATTAAATAAATAATTTTTAAGATATTTAAATTGTAAATCAAATGATAAATCAAAATATTTTTCATTAATAAATATAAAAAATTAAATATAAAAATATAATATAATATATAATATTTATTTATTAAATAAAAAAAAATAAATGAAAAAAAATCAAATTATTCGAATTAAATTATCAGAATAAATTCAAACTAAAGACATTTATCATTGAGATTAAAAAATATTCATTTTTAAAATATTAAATAGAAAAACAATAACTCATTTGGGCAATATATTTTTCATGATATATTCGTTTCCTTCAGAAATAATTGATTATTCAAAATATTATTTTAAAAAAAATATATATAAAATAAAAGTTGTTTTTAAATTTCACAATAATAAAATAACAAAAAAAGTTTTTTAAATATTAATTTTTATTTGAAAAAATAACATATAAAAAACCAAAATTTAAATAATTAATAATTATTATCACTTTCAAATTTTTTACCTTCATTAGTCAAACCCATAGTTTCAGTTTCTAAAAAAAAGTCATTATTATCTTCTTGAAATTCTTTATACTTTTTTTTTTCTTTTAATTTTTTTTCTTCAATTGGAGTAACTAAATTAGTCATATTAATATATGAAAAAAAAATAGGTAAAATTCCATAAGAAATAAAACCAGTTGTTGAATAAACAATAATATATAAAACATAAGTATTAATTAAAATATTCATATTGACAAATCTAATTAAATAAAGTAAATTTAAATTAACAAAAAATCCAATAATTCCTCTTCCAATTCTAATAATTAATTTACTAACAATCCATAAATGATAATTTTTTAAATGTTTTAATAAAAAATTAATTCCCATAGTTGAACCTAAAATATTAAAAACTAAACTTGATTCTAGAAAAGTATATTTAATACTTAATTTATTAAAAGAATTAATATTAACATTACATTTTTTACTTATATTAATTTCCCATTCTCTTGGAATAATTAAATCATCTTTAACAACAGAATAAGTAATTGAAGAAATAATTGATAAAATAGTAACAATAAACATAACATAAATAGATAATAAATTACTTATTGAAACAATAAATCTTGCACCATTACTAAAGGAATCAATTTCTTTATTAAAAATAATAACAATTCTAATTAAAATAAAACCATAAAAATAAGAAACTAATATTTGATAAATAAAATGAACTCCTATTAAAACATAAAAAATACCATTAAAAAAATTTAATCCAATAAGAAAAAAAGATAATTTTTCAGAAAAAATAATTTCATATCTAGATTTATTAATAAAATGATCATCACTTTGTAATGCTCGAGAAGAACAAAAATATAAATAATGACTACTTAACATTCCAATAAAAAGATCAATTGAAGGACTACCAAAACTTAATTTACATAAATAATTTTTTACTTCTGAATCAATCCAAAAAGGTCTTGAGTCATGTATTATTAATTTAAAAACAAAAACAAAAAATATTCCAATATTTGATATTAAACTTGTTTTAAATGCAATTCCAGAATCAAATGATAAATAAAATAATACTACTATTGATAAGTAAAAATGAATATTTGAAAAAAATAATATTATATTTAATAATATTTTATTTTGTAAAAAAAAATCGATTTTTAAATGTTTTTGAAGAAATTTTATTACTTTTATATCGAATGTTTTTATTTTATCTGAAAAAATTAACTGAATTGGTATTAAAATTATTCCTATTAAAAACATTGTTGTCATAAAATTTTCCCAAGAATCATGTTCTTCTTTTATTTCTTCTAATACTTTTCCACTAAAAATTCCAAGCCCAAATTCATCTGGATGATAATCACTACTATCATATATTGAAGTATTATTTAATGCATTTTCATATTCGTTTTTTTTTTCTTGAAGAATTAGTTTGTCTGTAAAACTTTCTTCCATTTTTTTAATTTGTTGAGATTTTTTCCTTTTTTTTTTATTTTTTTTACAAATTTTATTTTATTATTTTTAAATAATCAAAAAAAAATAATTATTTATTTTTTAATTTATAAAAAATTGGAATATTTATAATATTTAATAATTATTATACTATATACATTATTAATTCTTTTTTATTTAACTTTTAATTTGTTTATATTTTTCAATACCTTGATTTAAATAATATAAATTATTTTCTTTTTCTTTATCAATTATTTCTTTTTTAGTATTAATATCATTATCACATAATTTATATTTTAAATTATCATCCCATAAAAAATCAATTCCAATATCATTATCTTTAAATAAGGGAAAACATATTTTTTCATTTGTCTTTTCATCATAAAAATAAATAAATGAAGTAAATTTTTTTTTTTCTGAATTGAAAAAACTTTTTCTTTTTTTTAATAATTGAAATTGTTCATTTAAATTATTATAACAGTTGTTTAAAGAAATAAATTTATGTATATCAGTTGAAAATTTATTAAAGTATTCCTGTTTAATATTATTATTAATAAATATTAATTTTTCTTTTTCATTATTTATATTTTTTGAATTTAAATTTTCATTAATATGTTTTTTTGGTTGCTCAAGTAAAAATGAAGAAAGTTTAATATCAGAATTATTACTAATTGAAAAATTATTATAAGGTAGTTTATTAGGAAAAGATTTATCATAAGTTTGAAGTTGTGAAAAAGAAATATTTGAATTTGAATTTTTTGCATTTTTTATTATTGAATTTGATAAATTTGTTATGTCTGATAAAATTTTATTTTTTGTCAAATTTTGAGACATTTGAAATTGATTTTTTATAATTGGTGATTGGGAAAAGTTTATTTGTAAATTATCTTCAAAGTTTACTTTTATATTTGACATTTTATTTATTGTAATAGTAAAATTTTAAGTACAAATTTTAGAATTTAAAATTTTAAATTTTATTTTATTTTTATTTAAAAATAAATTTTTTTTATTATTTTTTTAATTTAATTTTTTATTTTTGAATTTTAATTAATAAATGTCAATTGATGAAATTAATATAACCATGAATAATTTTGAAAAAAATCTTGAAGAAATGTTAATTTCTTGTGATTTATCAATAAATGAGCAAATAAATTTTGTTTTAAAGAATTTTTTTAGTATATGTTTAATAATAGAAAAAATTTCATTAAAAAATATATTTGATTTAATATCAAAATTATTTTCCAAATTAAAATTATTCAAATTATTAAACTTGCTAATTTCATATTATGAAATAATAGAAAAAATAAATCAAAAAATTTATTATTCTATTACTAATAAATATAATTTTGATATTAAAAAAGATACAATTATAGAACCTTTATTAGAAAATACTTTACAAATTTTTATTACTTCAACTTCAAAAGAAAAATTTAATTTTTTAATTGAAAAATTAGAAAATGAATTAATAAATAAGAATAAAAATCAATTTTTACAATATAAAATAATATATGGAAAATATCCAAAAGGTCATATTCTTCAAATAAGATTTTTAGACAATTTTTTATTTATAAATGAAAATACAAATAGAGAATTAAATAAAAAATATGAAGAAATAAAAATAAAAAATAGTTTGAAATATTATGAATATTATATAAGAGAAAATTTTTCTAATAATAGAAAAACAAAAGAATTTAGAGAAAGTTATGAAAAATTAAAAAATATTATTTTAATAGATGAAAATTTTTCAAATGAAATTAAAGAAATTTATCCTTTTGGAAGTGTTACTCAATTTTCTCAAACAATAAATTCAGATTTAGAAATAACAATTATTATGAAAAATTATGAAAATTATAATATTGAAGATTCAAATTCTTTTTTAGAAAAAATTAAAATAAAATTAGAAAATGAATATCAAAACGAATATGAAAATATTAAATTAATTGCTACAAAAAGAACATATTTACTTGATATCTTTGATAAAACAAATAATATTAAAATAGAAGTTAATTTAAATAATATTTTTGGTATTTTAAATAGTTCTTTAATAAGAGAATATTTAATTTTTGATTCAAGAGTTTTAATATTAGTAAATATAATAAAAAATTGGTCAAAATTAAAAGAAATAAATGGTAATCATGAAAAATTTCTTTCTTCTTATTGTTATACCTTAATGGTTATTTTTTTTTTACAAAGAATAAATAATCCAATTATTCCTATAATTTCATCAAAAGAAAATTTAATCAAAATTAAAATTTGTAATAAAGAATATTTTTTTGAAGAAAGTTTAATTTATCCAAAAAATGATATTCTAAAATTTGAAAGTCATAATAATGATTCTTTATCAATTTTACTTCTTAAATTCTTTATTTTTTATTATTATATTTTTAGTGAAGAAATATATTGTATTGATATTTCCAATGAAAAATTAATTGAAAGAAAAGAAAAAATTAATTATATGAATTTTACTAAAAACCAAAAATGTTTTTATTGTTTTATTGATATGTTTGATTATTCATATAATCCAGGTGGTTATTTATATAATTATGAAAATTATAAAGAAATAAAAGAAAATATGAAAAAAAGTATAGAAGACATGTTTAATGGAATAAATATTTTTTATAGCAAAAATGAAAATAGTTAATTATTTAATTTTTTTATTTTTTTTATAAAAAAAAATAAAATTAATTTTTTAATTTTTTTAATATATAAATGATTAAAAAGCCAGGTTAATAAAAAGAAATTTATTTTCTTTTTATGATTAAAATATAGTTTAATAAAAAAATATGAGAATAAAGAAAATATATTATTTAGATTTAAAAAGATAAACTAGATAAATAAAAATAAAAATTTTAATTATATTTTAAAAGAGATAATATTCTATTTTATTTAATATCAACAATTATATTACCATTTTATTTATTTTTTAAAATATTAGTAAAGATTAATATTAAAATAATAGAAGAGTTTAAAACAAACTTTTTAATTTAAATATTTATAAAAAAATTAATATATTTTGATAAAAAAAAAGAATTTTCTTTTTTAATTAATTTTAAATAGAAAGAAAACAATATATTAAATATAATTTATAATTGAAATATAATTAAATGGAATAAAATAATAATTATATTTTCTTTTATACATTTTTCATTTATTTTTAAATAATTTTTAAGTATTTAATAAAATTCTATTTTTATAAATCTTTCTTAATTTATTAAAATTTAATTTATAATAGAGAAATTTATACTATGAATGATAAAAATTTTTTTTACTATTTCATTTTATAAAAATTTAAAATCACAAAATCAAATTTAAAATTTATTAATGATTTTTATTAAGGAAAATAAATAGAAATTCAATTATAATTTTTATATTATATTAGAATAAAAAATATGAATAAAATTAAAGAAAATGAGCTTATGTTAAAAAATAAACTAATTCATTCATATCAAAAAAATAAAGGATCTATCTCTTTTCAAAAAAATTTTATTGTAAAAGAACCAAATTATTATCCTTGGAAATAGAAAAATTAAATTTATAAATAAAATCATCTTATTTTATTATAATTTTTATAAATATATAATTGTTTTTTTATTTCAAATAATTAAATTATTATTAAATATATATTTTATTTTGAAAAAAATATTTTTTTACCAAAAAGGACACCAACCAATATAACATTGTGCTAAATTTTCATTAGAAGTTGCTTGATTAATTAATTTTTGAACTTGTGTTTTATAATCATAAATAATATTTTTATTAAAATCAGTTCCTGATAATTTGTCTTTAATTCTTTCAAAAACTAATTTTGCAATTTTATTTATTTCTTCATTTTCTATTTCATCTCTTTCTTCTAATAACATTAATATTTGTTTTTCATCATTTATTATATTATTATTTTCTTTATTGCTTTCATAATTAAAAATATTTTTATTTAAATTATCTTTTTTTATATTATCTTTTATATTAAAAATACTTTTTTCTTTATAATCAAAATTATTATTATTTATTTGTTTTTCTTGAAAATTATTATTATTATATTTAATATTATCATTATCAAAAACTTGGAATTTTTTTTCTAAAAATGGAATCATAAATTTAAAAGAAACAAGTGGATCATAAATTAAACATCTTAAAATATCTAAAACAGAGTTTTTATTATTTCTTAAAATTTTCATAACACTTTCACAAATTATTCGAAAATTTCCTTCAATACCAGAAACATCTAATGCTTTAATACACATTTTTGTTAATCTAAAAGGAATTTTTTCAGGGAATTGTTTTCTTTTCATACATACTTCAAAACAATCACCAAAATCAATATGAATAATTTTTCCTATTTGTTTTTCCATCATTAAATTATTTGGATGTCTATCTCCTAGTCCTAAAATATAACCTACTATACTCATAACTGCTAAACTTCTTGAAAAATTTGTTCTTTTTTCTAAATATTTTTCATTATTTAAACTTTTTATATATATTATTTTATTTAATTCATTTCCTTTTGATAAATTTAAACTTTCTTTAAAAATTTCTGTTTTATTTAAAAATGATAATGAATCATATTTTGCACTTGTTGAATATATAAATTTATATTCTAAATCTAATGGAATATTATTTTTATTTCTTTGTTCTATTATTAAATCATTCATTGTATCACAATTTTTTACCCAACTTAATATTCCTGTATTATATGATAAAGGTAAAACTGTATAATTTTGAATATTTAAATTTTTATTATTTGTATTTTTATCATTTGAAAAAAGAGAATTTATTAAATTAAATAATTGCATTACTCTTTCATCTTGTCTTAAATCTTCATGGCCTTTTAATAAAAAAATATATTCTTTTTCATCATTCCCATATATAAATATTTTTCTTGGATGTTGTTTTGTATTTAATATTTCAAATATTGGATTTATTTTTGATATTAAAATATTTGAATTTTTTTTTGTTGAAGGAATTGATATTTTGCTTTCTTTTATATTATTTAATTTTGGTGAAATTGATTCTAAATGAAGTTTATTAAATTTATTTAATGTACTTTTTATTTTTTGATATAATATATAATAAATATCATATGCTAATTTTATATTTATTATATCTTTTGTTTCTAGATAATTTTTTAAATATTCTTCTGCTTCATCTAAATGGTTTTTATATTTTTGATAAAAGTTAATTTCATAAATTGTTTCTGGTTTTTTTTTTAATTTATTATGAAGAGGTAATATTTTACTTATAAATTTATTTATATTTTTAGTATCATTAATATATTTAAAACATTCTTCAATTATTTCAAACCATTCTTCATCTAATAAAAGTGCACATCTATTTAATTCATTAATAAATACAATCCATTCTTTAATTAAATTTTCATTTTCTTTATTTAAATTTGATAGTATTTTTAAAATATTTTCTGACGCTTCTTTTCTTTTTTTACTTTTATAATTATTTAATACTATTAAATGATATGCTAAATTTTTTAAATGATATTTTCCTATTTTAATTAATAAATTTTTTAATATTTCAAATAAATTTTTATCACCAATATCAATTCTACAAATTAATTGTGGAATAACTTCTAAAAAACATTCTATATTTATATTATTAAATGATTCTTTTATTAAATTTTGAATTTCTTTTGATGATGAACCACATCTAAAAAATAAGTCAATCAAACGTAAAATATCTTGTAAGATTTTATTTATATTATTCCCTTTTATTAATATTGAATTTGTAAAACCTAAAATTGCATTTGTTGCATAATTTAAATTATTATTATTATTTATATTATTTAAATTATTATCTTCAATTAAATATTCATAAATTGCATTATTTAACATTGCAAAATTATGCCATGCATTATAATTTTTTTGATTATATTGAATTGATATTTGTAAATAATTTAATATATTTTCTGTTAAATCTTTATTATCTAATTTTAATAATTTATAATTAAAAATCCCATATGAACCATAAATTTTACTTTTTATTATATTTGAAATATTATTATTTTCTTTTTCAATCATTACTATTATTTTTTTTGTATTTGAAATTGCAATATCTGTTTTTCCTTCTTCAAATAGACATTTATTGTAATTTAATTCAATTGAAATTTTTATATCATTTGAAATTTCAATATTTAAATTATTTAATTTATTTTTCATTCTTTCTAAAACTTTTTTACTTTGTTCAAATTGATTCAATTTTCTATAAATTTTAGATAATTTTAAATAATTTTCATAATCTTCATTCATATTTAAAACTAAAGATCTTATTGATAACAATTTTTCAAACATTAAAGGATTTTTTTCAATTAAATTTAATCTTTTATTCCAATGATTAATCATATCATTTTTATAATTTAAATCATTAAAATTCTCACTTTTAAATTTTATTATTTCTTTTAATTGAAAAATAATTTGGTTTTTAATCATTAATTCATAATATCTTGAATAAGATTCATTTATTAAAAATTTAATTTTTGAATTAATATTTTCTTCACAAATTAAAATATTATCATTTGCATTTTTATAGTTATTTTGAATTATTGATATAATAGAATTATATAAATAATAATCAAAAAAATGATCTTCATTTATATTATTATCTTCCATTTCAAATGACAAATTTTTTGAATTTGAAATTCTATTATAATAATTTATTATATTTTTATTATATTTTTCTAAATTTTCCCAATTTGATAAATTCAAACTTGCTTTTGCAAAAATAAAATTAATATCAATTTCTTCTTTTAAATTTGCATTAAGATTAATATTTAAAATTTCTTCCCAATCACATAAACCATTTAAACAAATAATTTTATCTTTAGTTAAAATATCTTTTTTATCTTGTTCTAAATTATTTTCATTTTTTAAAATATCATTAATACTATCTAAACCTTTTTTATATTCATGAATTTTTATAAATAAATTATATTCATTTTTATTTATTTTATTCTTTAAAAAAATACTTAATAAACCAAAAGCACTTTCAGATAAATTTAATTTATAATATAAATCAATTAATTCTTCAAAAATATTATTATTATTTATATTATTTTCTTGATTAAAAATAAATTCATTTTCCTTATAATAAATTGCTTTAGCATAAGATTTACATTTATAAGCAATTTTTCCTAATTTTGATAAGTTTAAAAAATTTCCTTTTTTCCTTCCCATAAATTCATCTAAATTTAAAATAGTTAATAAAATATAATTTGGAGTTTTATTATCTTCTAAAGCAAAATTTAATTCTTTTATAATTTGAATTTTATCAAAATCTGATAAATTAGTCCAAACTGAAATAAATGCATAATTATATAAATCATTATTATTTAAAGGAATATTATAATCTACAATCATATGACAAAAATAAATATTATAATAAATTGATTGTTCAAAAAGTGCTTTTGAAGTTGATTTAAACCATTCTTTCCAATCATCTTCTTCTTTTCTATTTTTTGTCTGAAATTTATTTAATATTAAATTATTATCTATATTTATATTTCTTGTTTTTATTTTTTGTCTTTTGTTTATTATTTCAAACTCTGAATAATTTATTTCTTTTGGTTGAATTAATTTCATATTTAATGTACATATTTTTGTTTTTAATTTTTCTATTAATTCTTTTTCATTTATTGATTTGTAATTTATATCATATATTAAGTTTTTTATTATTAAATAATATTGAGATATTAATTTTTTTTCTTTTATTATTTGTATTATTTTAGGTAAATATACTATAAAATAATTTCTATCTATTGAATTCATTTTATTAAAAATATCAAAACATTTTAAAATGATTTTTTCATCTAAATTATCAATTTTTAATTTCTCTATTAGATTCTGTATTATTATAGGAAAATATAAAAATGAATTTTTTATATTTAATATTTGATTAATAAAATCTAACAATTGGTCTATTATTTCGTAATCTTTTGTTTTTTTATATAAAAAGAATATTTCATCAAATATTAATATTAAATAAGATGATATATAATCATTATTGGATATTAATGTAATACAATAAATTACATTTTTTGTTTCTTTTGAATTTTGTTTGATTAATTTTAAAAAAATAGGAATTAGAATAGAATAATATTTTTTTATTTCATTTGGAAATTGATCAATTATTTTAACCATCAGTTTTAATATAATTTCATTATAATTTTCATCAAAAATGTAATTTTTAATTAAATGAATAAAATCATTTATATTATTTTTAAAAGTTTTTGGAAAATTTTCTAAAATTAATATCATATTTTCAAACATATAATTAACATAAGTAAATTCATAATTAGGAATAATTTCAATCATTGTTGATAAAATAATATTAATTAAATCATCTTCTTCTCTTTCTAATGAAGTTATTAAAGTATTTAAACAAGTAATTATTTGAATACTTAATTCTTTTTGAATATTTTCTTTTAAAATATTCATTAAACAAATTACAGATTGACAATTCGATTCATTTAATCTTGGATTATTATTTATTAAATCTTCAAAATTAAATAAATTTTTTTTTGAAGATTTTGAAATTTTAAAATTCAATTTTAATAAATTTTCTGGAGATAAAAAACCACAATAATTAAAAATATTTAAC
>JAEEGK010010443.1_pt1 | contig 21422 bp, 17 predicted proteins | sample 8958771 | NCBI WGS metagenome assembly JAEEGK01 (sample SAMN16246547, study PRJNA631951) | gut metagenome | biome: gut microbiome; feature: rumen; material: SC-attached | host: Bos | place: Iran: Karaj | collected 2018-10 | reverse complement strand
TGAGCCTCTTCTTAACTGGGAAGTTGTCAAAAAGCTTGTTGAGTACGGAAGAAGCCTTGAGAAAGAACATAACAAGAACTTCCGCTTTACTATAACAACCAACGGTACACTTCTTAATGATGAGATACTCTCATACGTCAATAAAGAGATGGGCAATATAGTCCTTTCGATTGACGGAAGAAAAGAAGTTAACGATGCGATGCGTCCCAGGCGCGGCGGACAGGGCAGCTATGATGATATAGTTCCCAAGTACCAAAAGGTTGCGGAGAGCAGACACCAGCTCAGATACTTTGTAAGAGGAACCTTTACTCATAACAACCTCGATTTTTCCGAGGATGTTAAGCACCTTGTAGAGCTAGGCTTCAAGCAGATCTCGGTTGAGCCCGTTGTGGCTAAGCCTGAAGATTGGTATTCATTCAAGGATGAGGATATTCCGGTTATCTGTGATGAATATGATAAGCTTGCCAAGTATTATATTGAGAGACATAAGGAAGGAAAAGGCTTTAACTTCTTCCATTTCAATATAGATCTTGAGGGTGGCCCATGTGTTGCCAAGAGATTGTCGGGATGCGGATCGGGATGTGAATATCTCGGAGTTACTCCTTGGGGTGACCTTTATCCCTGCCATCAGTTTGTAGGTAACGAAGACTTCATCATGGGTAACGTATACGACGGTATCACAAGGAATGACATTCGCGATAAATTCAAGAAGAGCAATGTTTATTCAAGACCCGAGTGTGAAAAATGTTTTGCCAGATATTATTGCAGCGGCGGATGTGCTGCCAATGCATATAATTTCAACGGGGATATCAATGCAACATATAAGCACGGATGTGAGCTTCAGAGGAAGCGAATTGAGTGTGCGATTATGATAAAAGCGGCGTTGGCCGAATAATAGCAATTATTATATGGGAGGAATATTATAATGAAACGCTTAAAGTGGATTCCTGCGCTGATCATTATGTTAGCTCTTTTAGGGGGAATCGGTTATTCAGCAGTATTCGGACTCGGAGCAGATAAGTCAGGCTCATTGTCCAGTATCGATTTGGGACTCGATCTCGCAGGCGGCGTAAGTATCACGTACGAAGTAGACGGAGAAGAAAATCCGAGCAAAGAGGATATGGCAGATACTATCTACAAGCTCCAGCAGCGTGTAGATAATTACAGCACAGAGGCTCAGGTTTATCAGGAAGGTTCTAACAGAATCAATATCGAGATTCCCGGTGTGACAGATGCCAACACTATCCTTAAGGATCTCGGACAGCCCGGTAAGCTTTACTTCATTGCTCACCTTGATAAGGACGGCAATGAGAACTACACATATCATTCAGGTATTACAACCGACGAGGAAGGTAACATGACACTTGAAGAAGGTGTTATGCCCGGTTATCAGCTCAACAAGACAATTGAAGAGCTTGAGGCCGAAGGTTCTATCATCCTTAAGGGTGAAAATGTAGTAGTATCTGAGGTTAAGGCTCAGCAGGATCAGCACGGTGCATCAGAGCCCGTTGTTTCTCTTGAGTTTAACGAGGAAGGCAAGAAGGCATTTGCCGAGGCAACAACCAAGGCATTCAATAACAATAGAGATACTATCGGTATCTACTATGACGGAAGATTTATAAGCGTTCCCGCTGTTCAGGCTGCTCTTACAGACGGTAAGGCGATCATCACAGGTGAGAAGACATTTGAGGCAGCTCAGAATCTTGCTTCTATGATCCGTATCGGTGGACTTAAGCTTGAGCTTAAAGAGCTTCGTTCAAACGTAGTAGGTGCTCAGCTTGGATCTGAGGCTATCAATACATCACTTATTGCTGCAGCTGTAGGATTTGCGCTTATCGCAATCTTCATGATCGTATTCTTCAGAATACTTGGTCTTTCAGCTACACTTGCACTTGGATTCTACAGCGGACTTATTGTATTCTTACTTTCCGCATTTGATATAACACTTACACTTCCCGGTATTGCAGGTATCATCCTTTCAATCGGTATGGCGGTTGATGCCAACGTTCTTGTATTTGCAAGAATCAGAGAGGAGATTGCATCAGGTAAGGCTGTTGATGAAGCAAGAAAGAGCGGATATAACAAGGCGCTTTCTTCAATCCTTGACGGTAACATCACAACACTTATCGTAGCGATCGTTCTTAGAGCAGGCGGTACGGGACCTATCAAGGGATTTGCCGAGACTCTTATGCTTGGTATCATCCTTTCAATGTTCACAGCGCTTGTTGTAACAAGAGTTATTACCAATATCTTCTACGGTCTCGGACTTCAGAGCCCTGTTCTTTACGGCAAGGCTAAGCCCGTTAAGGTATTTGATTTCGTTGGAAAGAGAAAGCTCTTCTATGCGATCTCTTGCATCGTTATTGCTATCGGTATCGTATTCATGGCTGTTAACTCTTCACAGGGTAAGGGAGCATTTAACTACAGTCTTGATTTTGTAGGCGGTACATCAACAAATGTTACATTTGATAAAGAGTACACTGTTGCAGAGATTGAGAACGACATGATTCCTGCTATCAAAGAGGCAACAGGAGTTAAGGAAGTTCTTCATCAGAGAGTTTCCGGAACCAACCAGGTTATCTTCAAGAGCGCTACAATGGATATCGATCAGAGAAAAGCCGTTGAGAAGTTGTTTGAAGAGAAGTATGGTGTAAGTGCTGAGAACATCGCTGCTGAGACAATCAGTTCAACAATAAGCAGCGAGATGAGAGTAGATGCTGTTAAGTCACTTCTTATCGCACTTATCCTTATGCTTATCTACATCTGGTTCAGATTTAAGGATATCAAGTTCGGTGCAGCCGCTATCATAGCTCTTGCACACGATGCACTTATAGTTGTTGTTGCATATGCTATTTCAAGAATTTCCGTAGGTAACACATTCATAGCGGTTGTTCTTACCATCATCGGTTATTCGATCAACGATACTATCGTTACTTTCGACCGTATCCGTGAGAACTTGCACATTGCAACAGGTAAGAAGGAAATGGCTCAGCTTGTTAATAACAGCGTGTCACAGACTATCACACGAAGCTTGTTCACATCAGCTACAACCTTCTTCACAGTACTTGCGCTTTACATCTTTGGTGTAGCGGATATCAAGATGTTCGCTCTTCCTCTTATGGTAGGTGTGATCTGCGGTACATATTCATCAATCTTCATCGCTTCACCGATGTGGTTTGACCTTAAGACTAAGTTCAAGACATTCTTCGCTAAGAAGGATTGATAAGAATTATAATAAGCCGCCTGAGACTTGAAAAGTTTCAGGCGGTTTTTTCATATCAAACAGTGTTATACTGTTCATAATGAATTAAGTTTGAACAGGGGTATATTTCATGGCGAAATGGATGATTGCCAATAAGAAAGCGGATTTCGACGGATTGGCACGTGAATTTAATATAAGTAACATTACAGCGAGACTTATCGCGAACAGACTGATAAATTCTAAGGCAACGGAAAGCATCGATTGCACTTCCGAGACGGTAAACAATTATCTTAACGCAGGACCTTCGTTCCTGCACGATCCAAGACTAATGGCGGATATGGAGAAGGGCGCACAGATCATCCTTGATAAGATCAGGGAAGGCGCCAAGATAAGAGTTATCGGCGACTACGATGTCGACGGTATCTGTTCTTCATATATTCTTTTATCGGGGCTTTTATTGTTTGGAGCAGATGCGGACTGTGTCCTTCCCGACAGGATCAAGGACGGATACGGACTCAGTGTCAAGCTTGTGGATGATGCTTTTGATGCGGGTGTTGACACGATAATCACTTGTGACAACGGAATTGCCGCTTCCGAGCAGATCGCACATGCCAAAGAAAAGGGAATGACCGTTGTTGTGACGGATCATCATGAAGTTCCGTTTGAAGAAAATGAAAGCGGCGAAAAGGATCAGCTTCTTCCGCCCGCGGATGCTGTTATAGATCCAAAGAGAGCCGAGGGAGAGTATCCGTTTAAGGAGATATGCGGAGCGGTAGTTGCTTATAAGTTCCTTCAGGTGCTTTCTGATATCAGTACTGATGAGAAAGTCACCGATGAGCAGAGAACGGACTTTTTTACCGAGATGATGATCTTTGCGGGAATAGCCACGGTCTGTGATGTTATGGAGCTTAAGGATGAGAACAGAGTTATAGTAAAGCAATCTCTTAAGCTTATTAAGGATACGCATAATGCAGGACTTCAGGCTCTTATCAATGTAAACGGACTTGATGCTTCAAGTCTGTCGGGATATCACTACGGCTTTATCATAGGGCCCTGTCTTAACGCTACGGGCAGACTTGATCTAGCGAACAGAGCGCTTTCTCTTTTTATGGAAAAAGACAGAGCAAAGGCTGCAGTTATAGCAGGCGACCTTAAGAGCCTCAATGACAGTCGCAAGGACAAGACCAAGAACGGAGTGGACGAAGCGGTTTCTATTGTACAGGAAGCTGCGGAGAAAAGCGGACTTCCAAAGGTTATAGTTCTATATATGCCCGATGTTCATGAATCTATTGCGGGAATTATTGCGGGGAGAATAAAAGAAAAGTACAACAGACCCACGATCATTCTGACCAAAGCTCTCGACGGAGGAGCCAAGGGCTCCGGAAGATCTGTTGAGAATTATGATATGTACGAGGGACTCTCTGCGTGCAAGGAACTCTTTACCAAGTTCGGAGGACACAAGATGGCGGCGGGGTTATCTCTTCCCGTTGAGAATATAGATATACTCAGAGAGAGGCTCAATGCGGATTGCAAGCTTGAAGATAAGGATTTTGAGCCGATACTCCATCTTGATATGGTAATGCCGTTAAACGCGGCAAGTATGGACCTTGTAAAGGAGTTTAAGAAGCTCGAACCGTTCGGAACGGGCAATCCCAAGCCTTCTTTTGCGCAGAAGGATGTGTCTTTATTATCGGGAAGAATACTCGGAAAGAACAAGAACTGCGGTAAGTACAGAGTTACAGACGGCGGAAAGATATATGACATGATGTATTTCGGGGATATGGAAAGATGGCACGATTTCCTAACTGAAAGATATGGACAGAGCATACTTGATGACTTGTATAATAATGGTAGAGAAGACGGTATGGTCAAGGTGAGCATAGCTTATCACCCCGATATCAATTCCTATATGGGAAGAGAGAGTCTGCAGATAATTATGGAGGATTTCACGTAAGGAGGCGCCTGCCGGCGCGAGTTCCGGCCCTTGAAAAAGACTCCGGAAAAAGAAAAAGCCCCATAAACCACAAAAACACACGCGAAGCGTGTGTCTGCGGTTTCTTATGAGGGGGAGATAGTAAGTAAATGAATTACTTACTTCTTGATTATTATAATACCGTAAAAATATGAACAAAATGTGAAAAATCTATAAAAATTAGAATTAATCTTTTTTAACTAAAATAAGTATTAAAATAATTGGTTAAATAGAATAATTTTAATTAAAAACACGGAGGCTTTATTATGAAATTAAGTGAATTGATAAGTGATATTAAGTCACAGGTCACTGAGGGTAATTCATCACAAACCCTTGATCCATCAGTGGTTGAGATTAAAAACGTTGTTAATGACAACAGAAAAATCGAAGAAGGTTCACTTTTTATTTGCATAAAGGGAGCCAATTTTGACGGACATTCATGTGCCAAAGAAGCTTATGAAAAAAAAGCTGCTGCGATCGTCGCGGAACATGATGTTGAACTTCCGGAAGATTGTAAGATGGCGGTTGTCAGAGTGGACGATACAAGATATGCAATGGCGTTCATTTCGGCGGCATATTTCAGACATCCCGCTGATAAGCTTACAACTATAGGTATCACGGGAACCAAGGGTAAGACTACAACAACTTATCTGATTAAGAGCATGCTTGAGAACGCAGGACACAAAGTCGGCCTTATCGGAACAATCGAAGTTATCATAGGCGATGAGCACATTCACGCAGAGAATACGACACCTGAGTCCTATAATCTTCAGGAATATATGGATAGAATGGTTAAAGCCGGCTGTGACAGTGTGGTTATGGAAGTATCTTCACAGGGACTTATGCTTCACAGAAGCCAGGGCTTTACCTTTGATATAGGCATCTTTACAAATATCGAGCCCGATCATATCGGACCCAACGAGCACAAGGACTTTGATGATTATCTTCACTGCAAGAGTCTCTTATTCAAGCAGTGCAAGATGGGAATATTAAACGGCGACGATCCGCATGTTGAGGATATTTTGAAGGATCATACATGTGAGGCTATGACCTACGGATTTTCCGAAGGTGTTGATATCAGAGCGATCAACCTTGCTTATATCCATAAGCCCGGCGAACTCGGAGTATTTTTTGACACGGAAGGCATCATAAACATGCACGCCGAAGTCAGAACTCCCGGTAAGTTCAGTGTGTACAACGCTCTTTGTGCGATCGCGGTTGCCAAGCATCTTGGCTGCAACGATGAGCAGATAGCGAAAGCGCTTAAAGAGGCCAAGGTTAAGGGCCGTATAGAGATGGTCAAGGTATCCGATGACTTCACTCTTATGATCGACTATGCGCACAATGCTATGGCGCTTAAGAGCCTTCTTTCTACACTCAAGGATTATCATCCCAACAGACTTATAAGTGTCTTTGGATGTGGCGGTAACAGAAGTAAGCTCCGTCGTTTCGAGATGGGTGAAGTAAGCGGTAAGTACGCTGACTTTACGATCATTACATCCGATAATCCGAGATTTGAGGAGCCGCTTGATATCATGAAGGATATTGAGACCGGAATGAAAAAGACTGACGGTAAGTACATCATGATCGAGGACAGAAAAGAAGCAATCCGTTATGCGATAAACAACGGTGAACACGGAGATATCATCGTGCTTGCGGGTAAGGGGCATGAGGATTATCAGGAGATCAAGGGAGTTAAATATCCCATGGATGAAAGAGACCTCATTGCTGATATACTTAAAGAAAACAGTGATAAGTGATCGTGGGTTCGATCTCTTATCATGTAGGATAAAAGGAGAGATTTTTTGACAGCATGTGAGTATGCAAACGTCATAATAGATATATCTCATGAAAAGGTCGACAGACCTTTTCAGTACAGGGTTCCTGAAAGCTTACGAAGCAGTATCGACATCGGGGATCCTGTTTATGTGCCTTTCGGAAGGGGCAATACCAGAAGAAAGGGTTATGTAATTTCTTTTACCGACGAAGCGGATTGGGACCCTGCCAAGATCAAGGAAATAGAGGGGATCGTTAAAGACAACATCTCCGCGCAGGATATCTCGATAAGACTTGCCGCATGGATGAAGCATCACTACGGCTCTACCATGATAGCGGCGCTTCGAACGGTTCTTCCTTCTTCCAAGAAGCAAAACAGACAGGTTCATAAATACGTTTCGCTTCGACTTCCTTTGAGAGAAGCAACGGAATACTACTATGAGTGCGTTCGAAAGAAACAGTCCGCAAGAGAGAGGATAATAAAAGAACTTCTCGATAATCCGGAAGACAGAATACCTTATGAGCTTATAACGGGTAAGCTCGGTGTTACGTCGGCTACACTTAAGGCTCTTTCCGATAAGGGAATCATCAAGATAGAGAGCGAAGAGTATTACAGAAATCCCATTGCGGCTTCTTCCGACAGATATGGGAAAAAGACTTTGAGCGATGAGCAGCAGGCTGTTGTAAGCTCTTTTTCCAAGGATTACGACGAGGGCAAAAGAGATACCTACCTGATCCACGGGATCACGGGAAGCGGTAAGACCGAGGTGTACATCGCGCTTATTGATGATGTGATAAGAAGAGGAAAGCAGGCTATAGTGCTTATCCCTGAGATCGCGCTTACTTATCAGACTCTGATGCGCTTTTATCGGCATTTCGGAGACAGGGTATCCGTTGTGAATTCATCGATGTCTCCGGGCGAGAAATTCGATCAGATGGAGAGAGCAAGGACGGGCGATATAGATATCATCATAGGCCCGAGATCGGCTCTTTTTACCCCGTTTTCCAACCTCGGAATAATAATTATCGATGAGGAACATGAGACCACTTATAAGAGCGAAACAATGCCCAAATATCATGCGAGAGAAACTGCGATAGAGCTGGCAAGACTTGTACCGGACGGAGCAAGTGTTGTACTTGGCTCTGCGACGCCTTCTCTTGATTCTTATTACAAGGCACGGAACGGTCGGTACAAGCTCTTTGAGCTTAATAAAAGACTAACGGGCGGAACGCTTCCGATGGTTGAGATCGCGGATCTAAGAGAGGAGCTTCGAAAAGGCAATCGTTCTATCTTTTCAATAAGATTGCAGGAGCTTATCGAGGACAGGCTTTCAAGGAAAGAGCAGGTGATGCTCTTTATCAACAGGAGAGGCTACGCGGGCTTTGTCTCATGCAGGGCTTGCGGACATGTGTTTAAGTGTCCGCACTGTGATGTCGCACTATCCGAGCATAGGGGAGGACGCCTTGTCTGTCACTACTGCGGCTATGAAGAGCCTGCCAAGAAGATATGTCCCAAGTGCGGATCTAAGTTTGTTTCTTCGTTTAGAGCGGGTACGCAGCAGATAGAGGACGAGGTCAAAAAGTTCTGGCCTGATGCGAAAGTCCTCAGAATGGACGCGGATACGACGAGAACAAAAGGAAGCTATGAAAAGATATTGTCGGCTTTTGCCAACAAGGAAGCCGATGTTCTTGTGGGAACGCAGATGATCGTTAAAGGGCATGATTTCCCTGATGTAACTTTAGTGGGAATTCTGGCGGCTGACATGTCGCTCTATGCCTCGGATTACAGGGCAAGCGAGCGTACTTTCCAGCTGCTTACGCAGGCTGCGGGAAGAGCGGGGCGCGGCGAGAAGCCCGGCAATGTCATCATACAGAGTTATCAGCCTGAGCACTACAGCATAATAACTGCGTCCAAGCAGGATTACAAGGCTTTCTACGAAGAGGAGATTGCGTACAGGGATATATTAAGATACCCTCCGATCTCGCATATGATGTGCGTTCAGGTGCAGAGCTCAGACGAAGAAAGAGGCATGCAGTTTGCAAACAGACTTAGGGCCCTTATGGAACAGCAAAAGATACGAAGCGCTGTGTTTATCGGACCTGCCTTTGCATCTGTCGGCAAGATAAACGATGTCTATAGGATAGCCGTGTACGTTAAACTCGATGATTATGAAATGCTTGTAGAACTTAAGGATGTTCTGGAGAAATTTGTAAGAGAACTTAATGATGCCGGAAAGATAAGGGATGTTTCCGTGCAATTTGATTTTGATCCCGTAAATGGATATTAGTTTCCAAAACCCCCGTATTTATCAAAAATATTTGATAAGTGTGGGGGCAACGTTTTATAATAAGCAGGAACACAATATATAAATTAAAGGAGGCCATAATGGCACTTAGAACTATAAGAGAATTTGGCGATGAAGTACTTGCACGCCGTTGTAAAGAAGTAAAAGAGATCACACCAAGGATCAAAGAGCTTGTACAGGATATGATAGAAACTATGTATGAGGCTGACGGCGTGGGACTTGCCGCTCCTCAGGTCGGAGTACTTAAGAGGATTTTTGTTATCGATGTTTCCCCCGAAGGGGATTCACCAATGGTATTCATCAATCCCGAGATTCTTGAGACAAGCGGAGAGCAGACAGGCTACGAAGGATGTCTTTCCGTTCCCGGCAAATCCGGAATCGTTACGAGACCCAACTACGTTAAGGCTAAGGCCACCAATCTTGACGGCGAGGAATTTGTGGTAGAAGGTGAGGAGCTTTTTGCCAGAGCCATCCTTCACGAGAACGATCACCTCGACGGACATATGTATGTGGAAAAGGTAGAAGGCGAGCTAATTAATAACGAGGATTTGATCGCACAGAATGAGGAAGCACAGGAATGAAGATAGTTTTTATGGGTACGCCCGATTTTGCGAGGGCAGCACTTGAAAAGATAATAGATGCCGGACATGAAGTCGTTCTTGTCGTAACTCAGCCCGATAAACCCAAGGGAAGAAGCGGCGAGCTTCAGATCTCGGATGTCAAGGATTGTGCTCTTAAGCACAACATCCCTGTATTTCAGCCTGTTAAGATAAAAGAGGCTGATAACGTTGCTTACCTTAAGAATATAGACGCTGATATCTATGTGGTTGCGGCCTTCGGCCAGATCTTGTCAAAAGAGATCCTGGATATTCCGAAGTTTGGCTGTGTCAATATTCACGCTTCTCTCCTTCCCAAGTACAGAGGAGCAGCGCCTATTCAGCAGGCTATTATAGACGGAGAAGAAAAGACCGGCGTTACAATAATGCAGATGGCAATAGGCATGGATACGGGAGATATTCTTATTCAGAGAGAAATCCCCATTGATGAAGAAGAGACCGGCGGAGGACTTTTCGATAAGCTTTCCGATCTTGGCGCGGAGCTCATAGTAGACGCTCTTCCCAAGATAGAAAGAGGCGAACTCACACCCGTTCCTCAGGACGAAGCTCTTGCCACCAAATGCGGCAAGCTTTCCAAGGATATGGGGAAGATTGATTTTAGCAAGGATGCAGGGGCTATAAGAAATCTTATAAGAGGCCTTAATCCCTGGCCCAGTGCATTTACGCACCTTGACGGCAAGCTTCTTAAGATCTGGAAGGCTCAGGTTCTTAATGAATCTCAGGTAAAAGAACTTTCGAATGAGAAAGCTCTTTTGACAGGGGCAGAGCCCGGAACGGTCGTATTTACAGGGAAAGAAGCCTTTGTGGTTTCAACAGGAAAAGATTATCTTTCGGTAAATGAAGTACAGCTTGAAGGAAAGAAGCGCATGGCTGTTAAGGATTTCCTTCTCGGATATAAGTTGGAAGCCGGAAGTAAGCTCTTTTGACAATAAAGAATTAATGCGGTAAAGGAGATGAGTATATGTATTACGCAAGAGGATTTTATGGATACGGATTTGATCCATTGTATATTTTGGTCATTATCATGGGTATTCTGTGTATGGTTGCCAGCAGCAGAGTATCTTCCGTTTACAAGAAATATGCGAGGATCAGAAGCAGGAGCAATATGACCGGAGCTCAGGTTGCAATGGAGATCCTTAGAAGAAACGGTATCACCGATGTGAGCGTAAGACATGTCTCAGGTAATCTTACTGATCATTTCGATCCAAGAACCAAAACAGTTAATTTATCGGATGCAACGTATGATTCACCGAGCGTTGCCGCTGTCGGAGTTGCGGCGCATGAGTGCGGACACGTCTGTCAGCATGAGTTCGGATATCTTCCGCTTAAGATAAGAACGGCAATTGTTCCTGCGGCGAGTATCGGTTCCAAGGCGGGAATTCCGATTCTTATTTTGGGAATGTTCTTAAGTATGCCTTTCCTTATCAAGATCGGAATCTGGGTATTTTCACTTGCAGTTCTTTTCCAGGTTGTCACACTCCCCGTTGAGTTTGACGCTTCAAGAAGAGCACTTGTGATGCTTGATGAATACGGCATTCTTGACCAGGAGGAGCTTTCTCATTCCAAGAAGGTTCTTTCAGCTGCGGCAATGACCTACGTTGCAAGTGCCGCATCGGCAGTAGTACAGCTACTTAGACTCGTACTACTTAACGGCAGAAGAAGAGACTGACGGGTGAAGCGTAACGCTTTTTAACTTGAGGGATAAGGCTTGCGATGAATGATAGTAATGTAATAGGGGCGATACTTGGCACGGAGCGAACAAATCTTTCGCTTACGATCAGCAAAGTATGTGATGGCCTTTGCAGTGCATCAACATATAACAGATATGAAGGCGGCAAGATGCTGCCTGATAAGTTTATGCTGTCTGCGCTCCTTGAGAGAATGGGGAAAAATTCAAACAGAGTTTTGTATACGGTAACCGATGAGGAACATAGACTTCTTGATATCAGAAAAAATATTATGGAGTCCATTGAGAATGAAGATTCCGAAAAGACAAGGCAATATCTTGAAGAGTATTCCTCTATTTCAAAAACAAGGAGCAAGAACATTCACAGACAGCTCGAACTTGAGGTAAGTGGTGAACTGTGCCGAATGAAAAATGATACCAAAGGCGCAGTGTCTTTTTACAAGGAGGCATTTGAGCAGACTTGCAAGAAAAAGCTTGATGATATAGACAATTCGCTATATACGGTCAGAGAATTCGGACTATTGTATAAGATCGCAAGTATCAGTGATCATAATCTGCTTTTTAAGCTTGGTTATTTCCTTAAAAAGCTGAATGATAATCATTATTTGAAGGTTGTTTATTATGGTGAACTGATTTCGGAGCTGGTAAGTGAATCCGAGAACAGATGGATGAAGCAGGTGCAGCTTGAGTATATTGAGAGTGCATTGCAGTATAAGAGGCTTATCAAACAAAGTAGAGGTGTGGTAAGACTTCTTGAGCTTAAGAAAAAATACGCCGGAGAGCTTAGCGAGGAAGAAGAGACAATACTTAAATTTGACGATCTTCTCGGCTGGAATTGATGGGGAACAAGATGCTATGAGCGTATACAAAAAATCTAAGTTATTAAAATCACATAGAGTTGAAAAGGGTTTCTCAAGAGAAAAGCTTTCCGAAGGAATCTGTGATATCACTACGCTCAAGAGATATGAAAATGAGGGGATGCTCCCAAGCGAGGATAACTACAGGCTGCTTCAGGAGAAGATGGGCGGAAGACCCGAGCAGATCATAATGTCTTATGATATGGGGCTCTTTGTTGATGGTGACAGATACGTTGAGTATGAGAATCTTTTGAATAATCAGAAGTATGATGAGCTTCGTATGAAGATGCAAATACTTAAAGAGGGGCTGAAAAATGTAGAATCTGTTGAAAAAGAGCAGTTCCTTGCCAGGCTGGAAACTCTTACTTATTATGACTATACAAAAGAGATGTTGGAGATCCAAGAAGGGTTATTAAAGAAATCCGTGCCTGATTATAAGGATGGAGAGTTTTCCATAACTCGTTTATATAATGACACTGAGTTAAATCTTTTGAATGATATAGCCATAACGAATGATAAGATCGGTTGTACCGAAATGGCTGTAAAAATATTCGAAAAGCTAGATGTTTATCTTGAACAGGCTGAAGATAATAAGGACAGTATGATAGCTGTGAAGATATATTTCAATTATGCGAATACTCTTGGACTTAGCGGACAGTATGAGAAGTCTATAGAGATTTGCAAAAAAGGCATTGCGTTGGAAAAGAAAAACTCTTGTCAGGAGTTGTTATATGCATTGGTATTTAATATAGGCTGGCTATATGATCAAATATGGATGGACAATCATGACGAGAAATATAAGAAGGCCGCCAAAGAATATGTGGGATTATCGTTGGCGCTGGCAAAATATTTTGATGAGTCTCCGATCAATACACCAACGATAGAAGGATATTATAAAGAGAATTTCACCTAAGTTCTTTATATTACAAAATAAAAAACGCACCGTACATTGCTAAGAATGTGTGGTGCGTTTTTTGATGTTTTTTCTCCCCCAAGTATTCTATGAAAAAACATTTATTCAAATAGCTCAACGATGAGCGATAAGAATACAAGCTAACTCATATTTTATCGGAGGAGGATAGATTCCTGCATCGGGCTCTTTGATTTTTGCTACGAGTCCAAGTACAAGTGTTGCAAGTAAAGCTGCTGAAACTAACATCTTTTTCATATCTTTTCTCCTTTCAGTGATTACTGATTAAGTATAATTATATTCATGATAATTCATATCAAAAGGGCGTATCGTGCAATAAAATTTGTACGAAATACGCCCTTTTAGTATATGGAATATAGTGGTAATGTCTTTTTTATAAAGATGGGTGAGAGGTAAGCCAAGCGGTGATTATAATGGGGGTTAAGTCATTGCTTGGACCCCTCATTTTTTTGTGCCCAAATTTCGGACTTTCGGTCAAGTACCTGCAAATTTCTCGGATATATCTGATATGTGGTATAATTTGCATGGCAATTTTCTGTACTGTCAAATTGCTTAATCTGAACTTTGGCGAGGAGGTCTATCAATGTACAGACTGCGGATAGACAGTTCGTTTTACTATTGAGAGGGTTGATTGAACATATCATGATGCAGGTTTATGTATTAGATGCATTAAAAGAATTTAGCGATAAAAGATTCGAAGAAGCTTTGAAATATGTAGATGAGGCGCAGAGAGAAAATATTCTGCGTTTTCATTTTGATGCGGATAAAAAGAGGTCTCTTGCGGGACTTCTTTTGTCTTATTATGCGATCTTTAAAGGATTTGGACTAGCTCCGAAAGACATAACGTTTGACAAGAATAAATACGGAAAACCTTTTGTAAAAGACCGTGATGATATTTTTTATAATATCTCTCATTCGGGTAATTACGTTGTGTGCGCGATCGGCAGTAGCCCTGTGGGCATTGATGTTCAGGAGCATAAGAGCGCGGACTTAAACATTGCAGACAGATTTTTTTCCAAGGAAGAAAAAGAAGAGCTGGCTTTAGTTTCAAATGAAGAAGATAAGAGAAAGCTCTTTTATGATCTGTGGAGTCTTAAGGAAGCTTATATCAAGTGCATCGGTATGGGACTTTCCAAACCTTTGAATGAGTTTGGCATTATCAAGAAAAACGGTATTTATAAGTTGTACGAAGACGACGCCGAGCTTAATGATTATTTTTTTAATAAATACGATATCGCAGAGAATTACAGCCTTTGCGCGTGTTCAAAAGAAGACTCTTTTTCCGAGAATTTCAGTCAAGTCGGATATGATGGTATAATGGGTTTATATCATTGAAAAGAGAGTTGATTTTATGAAACTGATTTTTATCAGGCATGGTGACCCTGACTATGCCAAAGACGGACTAACCGAAAAGGGAAAGGTTGAGGCCAAGGCGCTGGCCGATATGATAGAGCGCTACAATATTGACGATGTGTATCAGTCTCCGCTTGGAAGAGCGGTTGAAACAGCGGAATATTCGCTGAAGGTACTTGGAAAGAAGGTGACAACCTGCGAGTGGCTTCGTGAATTCCCTGCTCTTATAGATCCAAATCTCTCGGAAGAAGTCCGCAGAGCTTATTCTAAGGATCGAAAGATAAATCCGGTAACAGGAAAATATGAAAAGCGCGTTGTTTGGGACATCCTTCCATCCTACTATGGAAGCCATCCCGAGCTCTTTGACTACAACGGTTGGAGAGACGCAGAACTAATGAAATACAGCAATGCCGTAGAGGTCTATGACCGGGTTACTTCGGAGTTTTCTAAGCTCCTTGAGTCCTACGGCTATGTCAGAGACGGCTGTGCTTATAAGGTAAAAGAGGGAAATGACAAGACAATAGCTTTCTTTTGCCACTACGGTATCACGAGCGTTATGCTGTCATATCTGTGGCATATATCACCGATGGTTCCGCTTCAGTTCTTGTGCATAGCACCGAGCGCGGTTACCGTAGTCGTTACCGAGGAAAGAGAAAAAGGAATCGCAACATTCCGAACAAGCAGGGTGGGAGATATCTCACACCTAAATCTAATAGGGGAGAAGCCTTCATTTTCAGCCAGATTCTGTGAAGTATTCGAGAATGAAGATGAAAGGCACTAATTATTAAAATGGCAAATATCAGAGAGATCGTTTTAAATATACTAATCGAATACGACAAGGAAGGCAGTAAAAAGGCGGGTCTTATTAAAGACGTACTTGAAAAGTACGACTACCTTGAGACAAGGGATAAGGCTTTTATAAAAAGAGTCTGTGAAGGATGTATTGAGAGAAATATCCAGATAGACTACGTGCTCGATTCTTTTTCCAAAGTCGAAGTAAAAAAGATGCAGCCCTTTATCAGAAGCCTTATGAGAATGGGCGTTTATCAGATCATGTTCATGGACTCGGTTCCCGACAGCGCTGCCTGCAACGAGGCCGTTAAGCTTGCACAGAAGCACAAGTTCACGGGACTTAAGGGCTTTGTAAACGGGGTGCTTCGAAACGTTTCAAGAAATAAAGACAATATCGAATATCCCGATAAGGCTGAGGATGGCGGAGCTAATTATCTTTCGGTCCTTTATTCCGTTCCAAAGTGGCTTTGTAAGATGTGGCTCAATGACTACGGCTTTGAGCGCACGGAGAATATATTGAAATTCTTCTTGGAACCAAGACCCACGGTAATTCGTTGTGCCGGAACAGATATAGGAGACAGTGTTAATGGTCCCAAATTTGTTTCGGAGCTTAAAAAAGAGCTTGAGGATGCGGGAGTTGTTGTAAAAGAAAACCCGATCCTTCCCTATGCGCTCGAACTTGAAAAAACAGATAATATCAAATATCTTCCGGGATTTTCCGAAGGAAAATTCGCGGTTCAGGATGTAAGCTCAATGCTTGTTACAGAGATCGCTAATCCTTTAAAAGGCCAGACCGTTATCGATGTTTGCGCCGCACCCGGCGGTAAGAGCATGCACGCTGCGCAGGCTGTGGGAGAGGAAGGAAAGGTCTTTTCACGTGACGTCTCTGCCGCAAAGAAAGAGCTTATTGCCGAAAACGCAGACAGACTTGGTCTAAATAACATCGCAATCGAGATAATAGATGCCAAGATTCATGATGAGAATATGAAAGAGAACGGCGATATTCTCTATCTCGACGTTCCCTGCTCCGGACTTGGAATTATCGGAAGAAAGAATGATATAAAGCAGAACATCAGGAAAGAAAAGCTCAGCGATCTTACCAAGCTTCAGTGGGATATCGTAAAGTCTTGCTGGGACTACGTTAAGGTCGGCGGAACGCTGATGTACTCGACCTGCACCGTCAACAAGGACGAGAACGAGAACATGGTCAAGAGAATCTGCGAAGAGTTTCCGTTTGAACCTGTAGATATAACGGATCGTATTCCGAAATTTATTCTTGATAATGATAAGTACAATATTAAAGATACTGCGAAAAAAGGTTACATCCAGCTGCTTCCCGGGGAGTTTGGAACAGACGGATTCTTTATTGCAAAGCTAAAAAGAGTTGATAAATAATAGTGACTGCCGGGCTGTCGCACTAATTTAGTGCGTCAGCCTTTTTTACGCCCAGGGGCAGTGAATCCATGGCTCTGAGCTTCTTAAACTTGTTTTTTACTCGAAAAATTGCTTGACAATTATGTCACAATTATGTCACAATATGTTGTCTAGGAAATTCAAACCCAATACTATATCAATTACTTAAAAGGAAAGGGAAAAACAATGAAAAAAAGAGGAATCAAACTAATTGCAGGACTTGTAACTGCCGGAATGTTAGCAGCAACCGGATTTGTTGGCATTCAGACAATCGGGGAGGTAACAACCACTGAAACCATTGAATATGAGATGGAGGAGAATGAAGCTGGTGGTTATGACTTATCACCCGTTTTTTATCCAAGAGCAGATGATACAGGCTATCCTTACCTTAGTGGCTTAGAAAAATCATTGCCGAAGGGAACGCGTTATGGTCGAGTAAAAATGCAGGGGTATAACCAACCTGTATTGGTAGTTTTTCCTTCAACAAATAATTATTATGCGAAGTTGTACACGGAAAAAAGCGGAAGAAATGTTAGATGCATTGGAGAAATTCGCACGAATATAGGTATTAAGATAAATAATGGCATTATTTATACGTTATATGATAATACGGATACCCATGGTCGTTGTATGTCTTTTTTGGTACGAAGTGATGGAGATGGATTGGTAGTAAAAGATTATATTGATGTTACATCTTTTCGTTCCCAATATTATTATTGGGGATATTCTAATTGTGATGATAATGGTAATTTGCATCACATAAAAGATGATAAGGATGGAAAAGCTATTTTTGATGAGTTTACACGAAACTATAACAGAGGTCAATGGTTGCATGACCTTTGTAAAACCAGATAACATCCCCAATATATTATAAATATGAATAGCTAAAATAGAGGCATCGCTCGGGTAATATATTCCTCGGGCGATGTTTTTTTATACCTTCCGCATATAATTGACAAAAAATAAACTCCGGTCCATAATGTATCAAAATGATATATATCAAAACGATATATAGGGCAAGCTTTTTAAAAAGGAGATTAACAGTCATGAGACAAAAAGTAAGAAGAGCATTACTGCTTGTATCGTTAATTCTATTCCCGATTACAATATATTACTTCTCGCCATATCTGATCATTATGGGAGCCTCAGAGCATGTGATTAACGGAAGCTTTATAGTATTTACGATCATGTTTATAGCGTCCATGTTTTTAGGCCGTGTGTGGTGCGGATGGCTGTGTCCGGCAGGAGGACTTCAGGAGTGTGTGGCAAGAATAAATAACAAGCCTCCAAAGCAGGGAAAGCGTGAGATTATAAAATATGTTATCTGGATTATCTGGATGATTACGATAGTGGTTACATTTATACTTGCTAAAAGTGATGTGACCATCAATCCTTTCTATATGACAGACCATGGCATTTCGGTTTCGTGCATATATGATTATGTGATATACTATGGAGTAATGATGCTTGTGGTTATTCCTTGTATCATCCACGGAAGAAGAGCTGAATGTCATTATATATGCTGGATGGCGCCTTTCATGGTGATAGGAAGCACTATCGGAAGATGGCTGCACCTTCCGCAGCTCCATATAGAAGCAGAGACAGATAAATGCATCGGATGCGGCAAGTGCAATATGGCATGTCCTAAGGGACTGGATGTAAGGAAGATGGTATCGGAAGGGGCAAACGGCAGATGCACGGAATGTATGCAGTGCGGTGCCTGTGTGGATGAGTGTCCGAAAAAGGTACTGAAGTACAGGATGACCTGGAAGCGCGCAAGGTGAAGCAGCACAAGGCGGGCACGCGAGGAAAGCAGCACGAGGCTGGTGAAGCAGCGAAATAGGGAGATTCGTAAATGGGAAAAGACAGAAAGATAGATATGGTGATTCTGGGGCTGTTGGCTCACGAGGATTCAACCGGTTATGATATAAAGAAGAAGATTGACGGACCGATAAGCTTCTTCTGGAAGGGAAGCTTCGGAAGCATATATCCGGCTCTCTCCGATATGGAAAAGAACGGACTTGTGAAGAAGCTTAAAGCAGACAGCAGCGGTGGAAGAGAGAAGATAGCCTATCATATAACAAAGAAGGGAACAGATACTCTTAAGACATGGCTGAGAGATGAGAGCGCAGGTAATGAACTTAAGTACGAGACACTCCTAAAGCTTTTCTTTGGCGGGGTGGATGAAAAGAGTGTAACCCTGCATAATATCGAAGTCTTTGAAGAGCAGGTGAGACAGAGTCTTGCAGTTCTAAAGATATATAAAGAAAACCTGGAAAAAGCACTGGATGATGAGGAGCATAAATATTATTACCTTACAGTGATTTTTGGGATTGACACCTATGAAGGCTACCTCAAGTGGTGTAAAAAAGCGAAGAAGATCCTGGCTGAATAAGCTGCGCTCCAAAGAGGCGAAAAATCGCACCAGAAAGAAGTGCGAAAGATACATTAAGGAAAAAACAGAAGAAGGATATTATAACATGAAGCAGAATGTAAAGATCATACTGGCATCGGGCTCGCCCAGAAGACGCGAGCTTCTGGCTCAGGCAGGCCTTGAGTTTACGGTACTCATTACCGATGCTGATGAATCAATAGATATAACGGATCCGGCAGAGGTTGTACACATCCTGTCACAGAGAAAGGCGGACGCAGCAGCGGACGAATTCCTGAAGCACCGCGAAGCAAACCAGCCGTGTGAAGCTGACAAGTCATACGAAGAGGGGAAGCCGGGCCAACCGTGCGAAGCAGACCAGCCGAGCGAAATCGGTGAGGGAGTTCTGATAGTTTCTGCCGACACTGTGGTTGCACTGGAAGGCAAGGTTATCGGAAAACCTAAGGATGAGAAGGATGCCCTGGATATCCTGATGAGTCTTTCAGGTAAGACGCATGATGTTTATACAGGAGTAAGCTGTATCCTTATTTCGGGAGATAAAAGGGAAAACGTGATCAGCTTTGTCGAAAGAACAGGTGTCACCATGTATGCCTTCGATGAGGCGGAAGCTCTGGACTATATAAGTACAAAGGAACCTATGGATAAGGCCGGGGCATATGGGATTCAGGGAATCGGTGCCCGTCTCGTAGAAAAAATAGATGGTGATTATAATAATGTTGTAGGTTTTCCGCTGGCGGCATTCTTACGTAGATGCTATAATAGATTTACCCGTTTTGAATAGAAATACGGGGTGGGTTTTTTGTTTTTTAAGTATTACGGGGTATTATATGGAGCGGAAGAAGGTAGCGGTTTTTCTGGCCAATATCTATAAGGATATGACCAAGGAAACACAGAATGGAATCATTGAAGCCGCAAAGAGTAAGGGTATAAAGCTTATCTTTTTCACGAGCTTTAACGACAATTACAGCAGTAAAAAATACATAAGATATAAGAATTATGACAAGGGAGATATGTCTGTCTTTATGCTTCCGAAGCTTTCGGAATATGACGGGCTTATTTCCCTTGACTCGTATCTGCCGGATGTATATAAGAATCCGGTAAATGATATCAAGAGGCATGCGGAGTGTCCGGTGGTGACCCTCGGAGATGTGCAGGACTTTTCTTATAACATAGTTAATGATCAGGCCCTGTCCTTTATGGAAATCGTAGAGCATATGGTTACAGTTCATGGCTGCAGGGATTTTGTGCTTGTTTCCAGTGACAGAGATAAGTCATTCCTTCGTGAAAGAGAAGATATCTTTATATCCGTAATGGAAGAGCATGGCATTGCATTTTCAAAGGATAAAATAGTCAACGGCAACCTTAAATCAAACTGCGGAAGGGAAGTTGTAAGAAAGATACTGGATCTTTACAGAGGAACCGAAAGAAAGCTTCCTGAAGCCATAGTATGTGTAAATGATTACACTGTTCTTGGTGTGCTGAATGCACTGCAGGAAAGAGGATACAGTGTTCCTGAGGATGTACTGATAACCGGATATGATGATATGCTTCAGTCCAGATATTCGGAGCCTTCTATAACTACGTCATGTCAGCCATTTGAAAATGTAGGACGCACTGGAATAGAGACACTTACGAAGCTCTGGAATGGTGAAGAGGTTCCGGCTACACAGGCACTGCCGGGAATACTGAAACTCAGAGAGTCCTGTGGATGCATGGCAAAGGATAAAATAAAGCTGAATGATATCAGAGATGCATATGATCTTATCATTGAAAAGCAGGATGATCTGTCAATGTCGGCAACCAATCTGCTGCTTGGTATATATTCATCGGATTCTTTTGAAAGCGTATATAACGAGATTGAAGCCAACTGCCTGAATGAAACAGGCTTTAAGGACGCAGTTCTGTGTCTGTCCAGAAACTGGAGAGAAAAGAAGATCATTAATTCATCTGAAGAACTTCAGAATCTGGAGTTTGATGTGGTCTGCGGAATGTATAAGTTCAGACCTATAGAGAGAGGACCGCTCCCTAAGGGAAAGCTTCTTCCGGAAGTAATGATGAATGATCCGGAGCCGTATTATATATTCCCGGTTCATGTCGTTCAATATTTCCTTGGATACTTTATCG
>JAEEGK010010441.1_pt1 | contig 21425 bp, 9 predicted proteins | sample 8958771 | NCBI WGS metagenome assembly JAEEGK01 (sample SAMN16246547, study PRJNA631951) | gut metagenome | biome: gut microbiome; feature: rumen; material: SC-attached | host: Bos | place: Iran: Karaj | collected 2018-10 | reverse complement strand
TAAATTATCATATAAATCATTTTGATTTGTAGTATCATTTGAATATTTTGCATTAACTTGATCAATAAATTTTTTATAAATATTATAACTTTCAACATCTTTTTCTAAATTAGATAACATTTGAGTTAATCTTTCTTTATCAGCTTCTAATTTTTTTATTTCTGCTTTATGATCTTCTTGTTCACTTTTAATTGCTTTTATTTGTTCAATTGCTTTTTCTCTTTCTTTTTCTTTTTCAGCAGCATCTTTTTTTCTTTCATTAAATAATATATTAAATTGTTCTACTAATTTTCTACATGATTCTTGTTTTTCTTTTAATTCACTATTATCTTGTTGTTTTAATTCATTTAATTTTTCTTCTATTTCTTGATTTTCTTTCTGCATTCTTAATAATTCTTCATCACGATTTACTTGTTTAATATCATTTACTTTTTGTTTAAATTGCTCTAATTCTTCAAATATTTTTTCTGAATTTTTTGGAATTTTATTTGTTTGTTTTAAATCTTTAAAATATTGTTCATCTAATTTTCTTGTTATTTGATCTATTTTAAATTTATGAGGTAAAACTCCTTCAGGTGGCTTTTTTGTTTTTATTTTTTTTGGAACTGATGATGCTTTTGGAGATTCATTTTCCATTTGTTCTTGAATAAATTTTGAATCTGATAAAAATTGCTTTGTTAATTTAGATTCTACTCCATTTAAATCATCTTCTAACATTTTTTCATGAATTTTTTGTAATTTTTCACGATCTTCATTTCCTATTTCTTCAATATTTTGATTTTCTATTTCTTTAATGTTTTCAGTTGATTTTTCTAAATTTTCCTCTTTGTTGTCTTCTTCCATTTTTTTTATACAGAGTGTTTAAATATTTATTATAAAATATATAAATAAAATAATATATAAAAAATATAACTTATAACCTTAAAAAAATAATGTAATAATATTTCCTCCTTCTTATAAATCATAAAAATAAAAAAATGGCAGAAGCTTCAGAAAGTGAATTAAAATCAATAGAATCAGGTTTTTTATTTTTAGGAATAGGTTCTCTTCTCCCATGGAATGCAATAATTTCAAATTTAGATTTTTATTATATTATCAAAAAGAATTTCAGCTAGAAATAACATTTCCAAACATGAATTTTATTTTAAATTTAGGAATACAATTTCTTTTATTATCAACTAAAAAAATATTTAAATATAAAACTCAAATATATATATCATTATTAATATTTTTAATTAATTTACTTTTATTTCCAATAACAACAATTTATATAAAAGGTATTTTAGGTTTTAGAATAAATTGTATAATAATGTTATTAAATGGAATATCAAATGCATTAATTTCTTCTTCAATATTAGGTTTAGTTTCTTTTTTTCCTATAAAATGTTTAATTTCTTTATCAATGGGACAAGGACTTGTAGGAATATTAATGAATGTTTTAAGATATATTATCTTAATTTTTTTTTGGTGATAATGAAAAAAATATTAATTTGGCTTCTTTTATTTTTTTCACTGTTTCTGCTTTTATTATGTTAATTACTATATTTAAATTCCATTCAATTTATAAAAAAAATATTTTTCAAAAAATAAATTAAAACTTGCTTGAGAAGATATTAATCAAGATTTCGAAAATGAAAATATTGATGACCTCTTAAAATTCCTGATAAAGAAAATAAAAAAGAAGAATTTTCTATATTATATGTTATATTTAAAATTATTGGAATTAATTTAATGATAATATATTGTTTTATTATTACTTTCACTTTATTCCCTGGAGCTTCAATTAAACCAAATTTATTTAATTTATCAATGGGATGGAAAATAAATACAATAATATTTATATTTAATTTATTTGATATATAAATCCATCAAAATGTATTTTATATTCTTTTTCATTTTTAAGAACAATTTTATTATTTACTTTTCCTTTAGTTTGTTATTGTGAAAATCATAAAATATTAGATAATAATATTATTTCAATATTATCAATTATTAATGTTATTCTACTTTCAATTTCAAATGGTTTTTTAAGTTCTTTATGTTTTGCTCTTGGTCCTGAACAAGTAGAAGGAGAAATGAAAGGAAAAGCTGGTTCAAGTGTTTCTTTATGTCTAAGTTTTGGTATTTTCTTAGGCACTTTTGGTGCTATGATTATGCAAAAATATACTTCTATTTAATTTTTTTTTTATTTAAAAATTAATGTATAAAACATTCGGTAAATTAATTTTTATTTTCCATAAGTTTAGAGTTTAATTGGTAAAATTTTTATATTTTTTTATTGTTTTTAAATATCTTATAAAAAAGAAATATTTTATATATTTTTCTTCGATTAAAGTCTAATGTATTTAAAGCCAAAAACAAAATATCCTTATTGAGGGAAAATATCCTATAAAATATTATATACATAGGTTTTATATTCTTTTGAAAAATGAATAATAATAAAAGTCATAAAAATAACAAATAATTGTTCAAGCAAAAAAAAAATTTGAAAAGAAAAAAAGTTTTAGTTTTTTTGAGTAATTAAAATATAATAATTAATTTAATAAATGACAATTAACAAGACTTTATCACGGATAATAAATAAAAAATATAAATTATAGCAATTGAAAAACTAATTAAAGAATTATATATATTTTATTAATTTATATCTTTTTATTTCTTTATTTACACATTTAAAATACAGATAGCTTTTTAGTTATTTTTTGATGAAACATCTTTTTCTTTATTATTATTATTTATTTTCTTTGAGGTAATGTTCGAAAAATGTATTAAATTATTTAAATTTTGAACTCTATTACTAATCTTTTCTTTTTTATTAAAACTACTCTTATTACTATCCCCATTATTATTATTAATAACAGATTTAAATTTTGTTTCAATTGAACATTCAAAAATTTCATTTTCAATTTCAACTTCTTCTTTCTCTTTCTCTTTCTCCTTCTCCTTCTCTTTCTCCTTTTCTTTCTCTTTAACTTCCTCTTTATCTTTGTCTTTTTCTTCTTTTTTATCATCTTCTAATTCAACAACATTAACTTCAAGATTTTCATTTCTTTTCTATATTATTATATATTGTTTATTACTTATAACTAACACAAACTCCCATATTTATGTAAAATTAATAGTATTTTTATTTTTAATATCTAAAAGAATTATAATAAAATAAAACAATATATTATAATTTTAATTGTATAACATTTAAAAAAAGAAAATAGAATGCATTAATTAACTAAAAAAGGAAAATTTTAATATTTTTTCCTACTTTTTTTCTTTTTACACTAAAAGTTATTTATTTTAGACATTAAAGATAAAAATAAATAAAATAATAAAAAAAATTTTTAAAATCAATGAGTATATTTTATTAAATAAAATTTTTTAAATATTATTTTTCAAGAATCATAAAATTAAGTCAAGATGATTTATAAAATGAGTCAGAGTAATAGAATATTTGAAGTTTTAAATGTTACATAAAAATTTCAATTAAAATGAAATTTTTTTTTAATATTTTTATAGAAATAAGTATTAATTATGAAATATAATTTAGGTATTTTAAATAAAAAAAAAAATTAATATAATAAATTATAAAAAAAGAAGTTTCATAAAATATTAATCTAAAAATAACAAATATTCCTTTAGTTTCCAACTAATAAATAATAATGAAGATATTATTTTTTTTAATTTAAAAAAAATTATTACTTTTAAATTTATAATAAATGGTTTTATCAGTACTTTTCAATAATTGAAATGAAATTATAATATTAAAAATTAACATTATCATAAATAAAAACTTAAAGTTTTCAAAACAAGAATAAAATTAATAAAAACATTAATTATTAAATAATTTTAAATGTCAAAAAATCAAAGACAAAAAAAGGAAAAATGCCAACATACTATTATATCTAATATAAAAAACTCAAAATATACATTTTGTGAAAATTGTGGTGGAATAATAATGAAAGAAAATTCAAAATTATATTATACAATAAAACCTAAATCTATGGAAAAAAAATTAAATGAAGATCCAATAAAAATTTTTGAAACAATGTCAAAACGAAGTCCAATAACAATTGATTATCATTCAATTCAAAATTCTCATTTAAAAAAAAGAAAAAGTGTAATGGCAAATTTACAAAAATTAAGTATTAAAATGAAATATTCAGATTCAACTTTTTATAAAACTTTAAATTACTTAGATAATACAATGAGGAAAATAGTAGATATAAATTCTAAACAAATTTTATATTTAACTGTTGGTTTTTTTATTATTTCTGGAAAATATAATGAAAATGATATTTTTGAACCTGATTTAAATGATTTAATTCAATTTCATGAAAAACATATTCTTCAAGTTGAAGAAATTTTAAGATATGAAATTATTTGTTTACATTTAATTGATTATGATTTAATTAATTATTCTACTTATGATTGGTTAATGATTCTTTTTTCAAATGGTTTTATTTTTGAAGAAGAAATTAAAAATTTACCTTTCAATATTATTAATAATCTTTATAATTATATTAAAAAAACTTTAGCTTTAATTACTTCAAAACCTCTTTTTATTAAGTATAATCCTTTTAAAATTGCTTTTAGTTTAATTCAAATTGGAAGAGAAGAATTTATAAGTGAAGAAGAAGGAAAGTATTTTAATTTTATTAAAGATTTGTATAAAATTAAATTTAGTGATTATGAGAATTGTTATAAGGATATAAAAACTGAAATTATTAATTCAAAAAATAAACTATCAATGAAGATTATAGATGATAAGTTAAATTCAGATTTAAAAAATAGTTCTTCGAATCAATTAATAACAATCAATAAAGAATTTATACCAAATTTAGAAACTAAAAACTTTGAAAGAGAAGATATTCCTTTATTTTTTAAAAATAATGAAGAAGACAATATTAATCCTAATATAAATGAAGATAAAGAAAACTTTAAAAGAGGAAAGAGTAAAACAAAAACAGTTAAAATAGATTGTAAAATTGATTTTCTTAATAAGGATGATGATTCTAAGAGCAAAAATGATTTTGTTAATGATATTAATAAAATTTCAAGTAAAGGTACATTCAGTGAGAATCATGTTGTAATGAGAAGATTAACTAAATTATCTGGAACTGTACTTGTTAATGAAGAAGAAGGAAAAATTATTTCAAATACTCTTAAGGAAAATATGAAAGAAAACCAGAATTCTGAAAATGATAAAAATGATAATTTATTTTAACAATTTAAAATACTTTTTAAGGATTAATTTTAGGTAATCTTTAAGAACAATTTTGTATATAATTTATAAATTATAATTAATTCTAAGAATATTTAATTTATATATTTAAGAATTGTCATAATAATTGAAATATTTTAATTCAAAAAAAAAATAAAAATGGAAAAATCTTTTATTGATAATTCAGTATCAATATTGACTAATGAAAATGCTAATAATGAAGAAATTGAAAATACTTTAAATGAATTGATTAATATTTTTAATAAAAATAGAATTTATATTTCATTATTTATAAAACATATTAATGAAAAAAAATTAAATTTTTATCTTATTCTAGTTGAACTATTCATTAAAAAATTGATAAAGGATGAAAAATCACAAGATATCCTTTTTCAATTAATAAATATTTTAATGAACAATTATGAATGTAAATTAGAAACATACAACTATATTTTCCAAAATTTATCAAAAATATATTTTAATAATTCCCTCTTTGATGAAATAATTATTTTAAATTATTTAAAATTATTGGAACATTTATATCAATATGAAAAAGAAATAAAAGAACCAAACAATTATTTTTTCTTTCAAAAAAATTGTGTCTTTGAATATCAATTTAACGAAAATAATACAATAGATTTAAAAGAATTTGGACTTTATATAACATTACATATAAAACTTTTAAAACCAGAATCAGAAAATATAGTTAAATTATTTTCAATATCATCATCAAAAGATAATAAATATTCATATTCTTTAATATTAAATTCTCAATATATAAATTTATACAATGAGGAAGAAAAAAAAATAATAAAAACAATAAATAATGAAGAAAATATTCAATTTCCATTTAATACTCAAGTAATTTTATCTTTTATAATAAACCACAGAGAAATAAAATTTATGTTACAAGGAAATGAAAAAGAATATATTTATGATACAAAAGATAAAAATGAAATAGATAATTTAACTTTTTTTGAAAATTGTTCAGGTGAATGTTATTCAATAGTTTTAGCTTCAGTATTACCAAATATTGTTTTAGAAAATTACTTTACAGAAATCATTAAATATACTGAAATATGTGTTGATCCTAAATATTTAAATAATATTTTACAATTTTATAAAATCCAAAATATTATATGTTATTTCATTCCTTCTGTTAATGTTCTTAAAGATAATTCTTTTGAAGATGTCGTTTATTCTCAAAAAATTAAAATGAAAGGTGATAATTGTGGAATTCATAAATTTTTTAATAATTGTAAATATGTTTCTTGTATTGGAGGAATAAAAAATAATTTACCTTTAATTGAAATAATCAATTATAATTTAAACAAAATTTCTCTTGATAATATTAAAATTAGTTTAAATATTATTTTGAAAATTTTGAAAAATTTATGTAGTGATAATAATTTTAACATTAAAGATTTTGGAGACAGCCATTTTATAGAAATTTTGAGTTTATTCTTAGAAAATCTTCCTAACAGTATATTTACTTTAGATTTAATGAAACAGTTTAATGGAATTTTAAAAATATTTGTATCTAAAAGAATAGAAAATATATTTTTAAATTATATTCTCTTAAATGAAAAATTATATTTTAAATTTAATTTAGAAAGTCAACATTTTATTATGGATGAATTAGTAAATAATTACCAAAAAATTATTCCAATAGGTAAAATATGTGTTTTATTAAAATATTATGATGAAAAAATAAATGATGAATTTTGCTGTGAAGAACATTGTAAATCTTTTATAAATGTTCAAAATGTTTCTGATAAAAATATGGAATTTCTATATCCAGAAGTTACAAGTAAAATGTTTACATTTATAAAATTAAAAATAATAAGAAAAGATATTTTTTCTTTAGATAATTTTTCATTTATATTCAAATTATTAAGTTTAAAAATTTCTCCTTGTTTAGTTAAAAACATTATAGATATTTTTATAGATTTTTTTAATCGAAATAGTGAAAATTTGGAAAAAAACACTGTAGCAAAACACTTGTTTATAAATTGTAAATTTTGGGATATTATAATTAAATTATTAAAAACTACTTTATATGATGTTAAAGTTAATATTTTAAAATTAATTTTATTAATTCCTAAAGGAGATAGAAATGAAAATTTAAGTTCTTATCTTCCTCAAATTTTAATGGAAAATTTATTTGAACCTTCACAATTTTTAGATGAAAATAATCAATCAATTCTTAATGAAGAATATATTGAAAATAATTTTAATAATTTATATTATAAACTTTTATCTTTATTTATTGGAAAAGGAATTGAAAGTGACAATGATTTAAATCAAAATGATAAAATTAATAATCCTTTATTAATTGAACCTTTAGTTCACTCAATTTCAACATTCGACAACAACGAATATTATTTGAAGTGTTCTCAACATTTATTAATTTTATTCGAAAACAATAGTATTAATTGTTCTTTAATTTTTAATAATAGAAAATTTATAGAATTTCTTCTTAATATATGTTATAAATTTTATCAAAATGAAGAAGGAAAAGATTTATTTGAAAATTATCATAAAATATTAATGTGTGTTCTATGTAATTCTGTTAAAAATTTGAAAAATAAAACTTTACCATCAAATATTTTAAATCTTGCTTTAGTTTGGTCTAAAAATGTAGAAAAAAAAGATAGGGTCAAAGAATTCATTACATATTTATTTGAATCATTTTATAATTTTCTAGAAAATGAATCAAAAGGCACTTCCATTTATAAAGTAAATTCATATTTAAATTTAGTAACTTTGTTTTCTATTTATTTAGAATTTGTAACAATTTATAATTTAGATGATACTGAATCAATTGAAGATTATTCATGTTATTTAAAAGGAATTGTTAATATTGAAAATAATGAATTTGAGTTTTTAATGAAAATATATAATTATATTAAGAAAGAATTTAATTTATCTTTTCTTGACGAATTATGTGGAAATGAAAATGTTCAAACTTTAATTCAGAAACATACAAATGTAATTAATACTATAATTTTTAATATTACTTATAAAAATTTTAAAATCAATGAATTAAGAAATTTATCCTTTGTTCAAATTCCAAACATTCAATTAAACCGTATAATATTAATTTTCATTTATCTTTTAATTAATATCTCTGAGACAGAAGAAGAAAAAATTAAATGGATTGAAGAATTGCAAAATTTTGTTTATTTTTATATAATTTTTTCATGTAATATATATTACGAACCAAAAGAAGAAAATTTATATAAAAACGTTCAAGATTCTACAATAAATATTTTATATTTTTCATTTTCTTTTTTGAATGAATTATATAACACTGAAAATATTAATGAACAAATTAAAAATAAAATAGAAAATTTTAATTCAGTTATTCTTTCTTTAATTTTAATGATAAGAGTTAAATATGTTCAAACTAGAGAAGTGACTGATCAAACTGGTTTTTTGGGAAAATTATTTAAAAAAGGAACAAGAGAAGATTTAGAAAATTGTGCTATTAACATTTTTGTAAGTAAATATACGAATTTAGATAACTTAAAACTTGAAAAGTATGAAAATGACAATTTTAAAGTTTTTGGTAATATTCTTAATAATGATGAAGAACCTTTTAAAATAATGATCTTAATGAACCAAACTTTAAAATTAATGTTAAATAAATTTTTTCAAATTAATGTAATTAAAAACAAAATTAATAATGTTAAAAATGTCTCCAAAGTTAATTTTGGAGAAATTCAAGCAAAAAAAGATAATAATTTAAATGAAATAACATTTAAACGTTTAAAAATGTTAGTATTAATTTATCAAGGATTATTATCTAATTATTCAAATACATCTTCTTTAATAATTAAAAGAAAAAAAAATTATTATCGAAAAATAAAAAAAGAAATTTTTTCTTGGAAAGGAATGTGGAGTTGTTCTGAAGATTTATATAATAATAAATATAAATTTAAAATATTAAATCATTATTCAAAATATTTTGGAAGACCATTAATTTATCCAATTTTAGATATTAATTATTATGAACCTAAGTTTACACAATATAATATTAATGAATTATTTAGAGAAAAATTAGAATGTCATAATATTGATCTTAATATTGAAAATTTTTTTAAAATTGAAGGGAATGAAGAAATAAATTCAGATGAAAAAAAAACAAATTATATAAATTTCATATATGATAAAAATATTAAAGAATTAAATGAAAAATATCTTAATTTCTCATTAAATAATACTGATTTTTTGAAAGAAGAAATTTCATTTATAAATTATTATGATTTATTAAGAGTATTATCCCCAAATGAAAGTCCATTAAAAAAAAATGAAAATATATATAAAGTATCTTTAATCAAAGAACAATATCATATTAAAGGATTTTTGTTTGTTAATAAAAATGATATATTATTTAAATATTATGATTATAATATAGAAAATAATAGTTTAATTTTTAATAAATCTACTAATCTATGTTATGGAGAAACATTTAAAAATGAAAGGAATAATAATAAATTAATATCAATAAAAATTCCATATGAAGATATTAAAATTATTTTAAGAAAAAGATATATGCAAAGAGAAATAGGATTAGAAATTATTAATAAAAAACAGAAAGAAAGATATTTTACATTTTTAACAAAAGATGATAGAGATAAATGTTTAAATGATATTCAAATTCATTTTGAATGTTTAGAAATAAAATTAGATACAAATATGAATCTCGATGAATATAAAAATACTATAGGATATATATCATATAAAAAATCATTATTTAAAAGAGAAAAAACACTTTCTGATTTAATTAAATTATGGAGTTCATTTAAAATTTCAAATTTTGAATTTTTAATGTGGTTAAATTTATATTCTAATAGATCATATTCTGATTTATCACAATACCCAATTTTTCCTTGGATAATATCAAAATTTGACAAGGAAAATTTAATAATTGAAAAAGATTTAAGAGATTTTTCTTTACCAATGGGAATGATGACTTTTGACGAAAAAGGAAAAGAAAGAAAAAAAAATTATATTTCATTCTTTACTGATTTGAAAGAAAAATATAATAAAATGAATGATGAAGAAAATAAAGAAAATAAAGAAAATAAAAAAAATGATTTAGAAATTCCTTATTATTATGAAACTCAAATGAGTAATAAATTATATGTTTCTCAATATTTAAAAAGGATTTTTCCATTTACAAATATAGCTTTTGAAATAGAAGATAATAATGTTGATGAAGAAGAAAGATTATTTATATCAATTGAAAAATCTTTTCAAATGGCTTCTTCAAATAAAAATGATATAAGAGAAATTATACCTGAATTCTTTATTCTTCCAGAAATGTTTATTAATATTAATGATATAAATTTAGGTGAATTAAAAAATGGAGATATAATAAATGATGTTAGCATGCCAAAATGGGGTTTAGATCCTTATAAATTTATTTATGAACAAAGGAAAATATTAGAAAGTAATATAGTAAGTAATAAAATTGCAGAATGGATAAATTTAATTTTTGGTTATCAATCAAGAGGTAAATTTGCTGTTAAAAAATGTAATGTTTTTAATCCTTATTCTTATGAAATTGATATTGAAAAATTAAATGATGAAAATAGAGAACATATATTAAAATTATGTGATTTTGGTTTAATGCCAAAACAATTATGTACAAATGAAATCAATATTAAAAAAAAAGTAAATGAATTTAAATTAGTTTTTGATCAAGAATCTATCATTACAAGATATGAATCTTGTTTAATTGAAAATAAGGATAATAATAGAAGACTTTATTCTTTTAAAATTTGCCAAGAAGAAAATAGAATTATTATTATTGATACTAATAATGTGATAAATGTTTTTAAAATAAATTTTGACAATATAGAATATAAACCTACACATAAGATTTTGATTTTTGATAATAATGAAAATCAAATTAAAAGAGTTGTTTTTCGATTTAATTCCTTTAAATCAAAGGCTTCAGGTTTTTTACAAGGAGAACAAAATGTAAATAATAATTTTAATAAAGATTTTAATTTTGTTGGTAAAATTAAAAATAATGAAAATACTAATTATCCAATTATTTACTTTAGGAATCCTAATAGATATAACTTTATAACTATAATTCAAGGAGGATTTTATTTTCCAAAATTATTAATTTCTACAGTTGATGTTTATAATTATAATTCAAATTATAAAGAAGATAATGATTTTGTTAGAGCTTATGATTCATTATATTTTACAAATTTACCTTTTCCAATTACGGCTTTATGTTTATTAATCGATGAAAAAGAATTAAAAAAAATTTCAGAAAAAGAAAAAAATGATGATTATGAAATTGAATTATTATGTGGGAATATAAAAGGAAATCTTTTCATAATTAAATTACCAGATATAACAATAAAAAAAAAAGCTGAAATAAAAAAAATATTTTGTAATAATAATGATGAAATTACTTCAGTGTATTATTCATCAGAATTATCTATTTTTGCTTCAGCATCAAAAGATGGTTATTTAAATTTATATACATTTCCAAATTATAAATTATTTAGATCAATATATATTAATCCAGAAGAATTTTCTTGTGATGAAATATTTATAATTCATTCTCCTTTACCTTCAATAATAATTCATAGTAAAAAAAATAATAACTTAATATCATATAGTATAAACGGAACATTTTTAAATAAAATAGAAGAAAATGGAATTAAATGTCCAAAAATTGCAAAAGACAGTAATTTCAATCAATATTTATGTTATATTTATGTTCCTTGTAATAGTATTAGAACTTTATCTCTTCCATATTTTGATTTAAAAAGAGATATTCCAATGTCTTTAAATAATATTCAATATATTGACATTAGTTATGATTCTAAATATTGTTTTATTGGAAATGAGAATGCTTCTCAAATTATTTATTTAAAAAATAAAATTTAATATTATTAATAGGATAAAAATTAAAATTTTATTTAAAATTAAAATATATTTATTACAATTATATTTCATAAATTAAGATATATTTTTTTACTATAAAAATGTCTAATCAAAATGAAGACAACATTGTTCTTCTTTTTTTTGATAATTTTGAATATCCTAAAGTACAATATAATGTAGAAGAAATATTCTTTAATAAAGCAATAGTTCTTCAACAAATAAGAATTTTAAAGCAAGATTCTAATCCTCATACTAAATTAAAATCAATGCAAAGTATAACACAGAAAGATATAATTTATAATTTTGAAATATTTGGTAGAAATTTAAAGAAAATAAATGATAAATTTGAAATATTATTTCCTTGTAATAATATAAATACAAATAATGGTGAAAGTGATTGTATTTTTCCTTTTCTGAAAGAGTTTGTGACTAATCATATTGTAATAAGAGGAAAATTTGAAAAAATTACAATGTGCATTTATGGGAAAGCCTATGATGAAAGTGATAAAACTCAAATAATTGATAATGCTAAATTAGATGTTCCTTTGGAAAAATTAGATGAAATTTATTTAAATAATATAAATTGTGATGAAAATGAAAAATATAAACTCACAAATGAAGAATTAGAATTTAGTAAATTATATTCTATAGAAAATTTAATTCAAAATTATTCTTATATAAAAAATAATGTAAAAAATTATGAATTTAAAAGAGTTTATAATTTAAATAAACCAAATATGAATATGGTAGAAAGAACTAAAAATGGTTATATATACTATGAAAATGACATGTTTTCTTCCCTGCAAAGTTTAAATGATTTTTATTTGAATAAAGATTCTTCTTTAAGTGATGAAAAAGTTGTTCAACACCAAAAAACTTATATGTTGCTTTTTAACATTCTAAAACTTTTATTCAGTAGAAATTTTGCTTATTTAGATATGGATTGTGTTTTCAGAAATGAAAATTTAGAAATTTATTCGAAAATTCCTTTTGATAATGTTATAAATATTATTAGTAATAGTTTAAATGGTAACATATATGGTTATACTGAAATTAAATTTGGATTAAAATTATTAAAATTTATTTCCAATAGTAATTTATTAGTAGATAAATTTATTAGTAGTTATGGTATGGAAAAATTATATAAAATTATTCTAATAAATAATGAAAATCAATTTAATAATAATATAAAAGATAGTAATTCTTCTATTTTAATTAAAGCATTAGCATTAGAAATTATTTATAAATTAATTACTTTTAAAAGCGCTTTTGAAAGGATTTTTGAAACAATTGACAGAAAAGAATTTAAACAACAATATTTTTTAATTAAAGAATCCACAAAAGAAATAAATGAAAGTAATGAAAATAAAAATAAAGAAAAGGAAAAGGAAAAAGAAAAAGAAAAAAGAAAAGAAAAAGAAAAGGAAAAAAGTAGATCAAAAAGTAAAGAACATAAAAGTAAACATAAAGATAAACATAAAAAAAAGCATAAAGATAAAAAATCAAGAAGTAAATCTTCTTCTAAATCATCTTCAAGAGAAAGAAGTAGAAATAAAAATAGAGATTCTTCAAATGATTCTCATTCAACTAAAAAAAATTTAAAAAAAAAACATAGGAAAATTCCCTTAAAAAATGGATATCAAATATTAAATACTTTATTAATTAGTAAAAGGAATATTTTATTACAAAATATTATAAAACATATTATTAATAAAATAAATTTGATGTTATATTTGAAAAATTTAAATAATTTGATTTTGAATAATATTATTTTGAGTAAAAATAATGAAAATACAATAATTAATATTGATTTTAATAAAGTTATTTATACTCTTGAATGTATTTTTGATTTAATTAAAAAAATAGAAATTTCATATGAAAAAAAAAAATTGGAAGATAATACATTTTTAGATAAAGATTATCCATATAAATATTATTGGATTGATTATATAAAGACAAATAGAAAATTTTATGGAAAAAATTTAAATGATAATAATAAAAATGAAGAAGAAGAAGATATTTATTCTTTATTAAGAAATGAAACAAATTCTTTTACTAATGTATTTCAAGTTGGAGAAATTTCAAATGAAATTTGTCAAATATTGGAACAATATAATTTACTTCAAAATTTAACAATTATATTAATGAATAAAGAAATTCAATCTTTTCCTCAATTTTTTGAAATTGGAATTATCATTAAAAATATTATAGCTTATCTTGTTTTAAGTAGAGGAGGAATTAATTTTTTTTCTAAAAATTATAATCATACTCAAAATTTAATGCAAGTTATTAAAACAATAACTTCTCCTTTAGAAGATAAAATTGATGAAAAATGTTTTTTTAAAGTTAAATTAAAAACTTTAAAAGGTTTTAATAATATTTTACTTAATAAATCACTTTATGAAAATATAAAATATGAAAAAATAAATGATATATTAATTAATTCTTCATGTAAAAATATTGAATATACAGATGAATATATTCTTCGTCTTCATTTTCTTCAATTGAAATATTTATTACAATATTCATTTTACTTTTTAAATTTATTTGATGATTATATTGGAATAATAGAAAACATTGATACATTAGAACAAAGTGAAATTAATGATAAATCACTTGATATATTTTTAGAGTTTGAAAAAACTTTTAAAAATAATCATATTTCTGAGCAATCTTTTTTATCTTTTTGTAATAATGATTTTTTTTTTAAAGGATTGATTGATACTATAAATAAATATATTCAATCTGGAGAAAATATAATAGAATATGAAGGACATATATCTGTGTTAACTAGAATACTATTTAAAATTTTTTGTTCTTTAGATAATAATTCTGATATATTCCTTCTTTTCTATGGAAAAACAATTTTAAAAGAAATTATTCAATTAAAAAAGATTATTGTAAATGCTTATGATATAAAAGATTTAGAATTAATTAATACAAGTCTATTTAATGATTTAGATGTTTTAATATCTTTATTAAAGCCCATTGAAAATAAAGATATAAAATCATTGATGACAATAATAAATGATAGTATATTTAATAATATTATGAAATATAATTTAAATAAAAAAGTTATTAATATTAAAGATGAAAAATTAATGGAATATTTAGATGACTTTAAATTAAATATTCAAAATTATCAAAATAAAGTAGAAAATTTTTTAGAAGAACTAAAATTAAAAGGAAGCCTAATAAATGAAATTTTTACAGCTGTCAAAATCCTTAATTTAAGTGTAAAATATATATATTTTTTAATATTTTTTTTAATTATTATAGATTAGAATTAATCCATTACTTTTAATTGATAGTGTTTCTTCTCATATTCATCTTGCTTTGAAATATTTAATTGTGAACACTAATTTTAGTTTAAAATATTATTTGGAAAAACATGATCCTAAACAAAATGAAGAAAATAGTCAAAATAAAATGAATAATGATATAATAATGAAAGACTCAAATGATGATTTATTTATTAATAAATATGAAAAAATTAAAGAATATTCAACTTTACTTTGTTATATATATGAAATATTTGAAAACTTATTATCAAATTTATTAAGTAGTCATGTTGATCATTACAGAGATGAAAGTGTTATTCATGCAACTGTGACTATAATATTAAATTGTATAAATTATTTATTTGATATATATTCAAGCACCAATGGTAATTCTTCAAATGAAAATATTTTGGAAAGTGCTTTTTATATTCAAACCTTATTTGAAAGTGCTCTTAGTGCTTTTAGAAAAATATGCTTATTTAATACTACAATTAAATTAAATTTTAAATATATTATTCAACATTTAATAAATAATCCAAAGTATAAATTTGGAATGATGTTTCTATTAAATTTTATGATTCAAATTGTTAATAATGAGACTACTGTAGAAAATTTTGTTGATTATTTAAATAAAATATTAAAAAACTCAAATAAAGAAAATGATGATGATTCAATTTTATTTGAAACATTAGATAATTTTAATAAAATAAAACCATTATCCTTAAATCGACTTATCATTCAAAAGAAAGATACTAAAAATATACTCCAATATATAATTGAAATAGGAATAAAAACTAATAATGATTATTTATTATATAATGCAGCTCAAGTTTTATTAGGAATATTTAAAAGATATGTTGGAAATGATTCATTAAATGTTCAAAATAATATTTCTATTACAATATTAACTTATTTAACTACATCTTTTAATAAAATTTCAAAAGTCAATTGTAATATTTTTGAAGAAAAGGATTATGTTATTTATGTTCCTGAATTACAAAAAATGATGAAAATATTAAAATTTTTAACAATATTTTTAAAAAGTGATTATAAATTTTTATTTATTTATCATAAAGTAACTGAACAATATAGGAAAATCTTTTCATTTTTTAAAGAATATTTAAATCAAAATTTGAAAACAGAAATGAATGAGAATTTAAATGATATGAAAGAAAGTGAAGGAAAAACAAAATTAAAGCAAATAATATTTGATATATTATTTATTATATTAGAAGGAATAAAAGTTTTAATGGAGAGCAAAAGAACAAATAATAATGATATTTATTATTCATCTGGAATAAGATATGATTTAGTTGAGGAATTACCTGAAAAAAAAGACATAATTGAAACTTTAAATGAATGCATTTCTTTTCTTTCAATTTTCAATAAGTTAATTGATATTTCTCAATTAAAGAATAAAAATGATTATATTGATAAAATAATAATTCTTACTCAAAAAATTATTTATATATTTATTAATGTTTCTTCAAATTATTACGGTCAAAATTTATTACTTCCAATTTTATCTTTGTCAACAACAATTTCAAAATTATATAGTTCATGTAAAGAATACAAAATTAAAAATGAATATTTATATTTATTAGGGAAGACTTTAAGTAAATTAGTGATAATATTATTTAATGATTTAAATTTTTATGAAAATTTAGAGAAAGGAAAAAATAAAGACAGTACCAAATTTACCAAATTTGTTTTAACAAAAACAAGATTTAATCATTTAATTAAAATATTGTTAAATGAACAAAAAAAATCAAATGATGAAAATTTTATTTTATTAAGTAAAGTTTTATCTCAATTAATGGAATTTCTTTGGTTTTATTCAAATGATGAAAGTGATACAATTTATTTTGGTTTAAAAATTCTTAAAAATTTATTGGATTTACAAAAAGAAAAAATTGAAATAATTAACCAAGAAATAAAAGAAACCCCCTTACCAAAAACAAGAAAAATTGCAGAAAAAATTAAATTAATCAATAAATATTATGATTTTTATAAAATACAAGGTTATGGGCTTAATTTTCCTTTAGAAATTGAAAAAACTAATTTAAATATTGAAGATAATAATATATATATGAATATGAACAATAATAATAATGAATATAATAAAAATCAAATTAATGAATTCGAAAAACTTTTAAATTGGAAAAAGCATAGAATATTTTTAAGTAAAGTTGACACATTAAATATGAGAAAAAATGCTTTTGATATTGATTTATTTATTGGTGATTCAATGAATGGATCTTTTATTAATGAATATGATTATTACAGTTTAAGGAAAAAATATTATTTTTTAAATACAGATCCTTTTGAAAAATATTGTAATATAATATTAAATAATGAATTAATTTTTAATACTTTTTGTCAAATTTCTTTTATTATTTCCTCTACTGTAGTTAATAAAATGTATCTTTTATCTAATCAAAATGAATATGATAAAAAAATAGATAAATTATTCTTTTATAACTTAGATAATATTAAAATGGATACTTCAAATAATTTAAGAATGGAAAAAGATACTTCTTCAAACAATTTATTCATGTTCAATATAAACAATAACACAGGAAATCAAATTCATAAAATAAAAAAGAAAATAAATAGTAAATTAAATTTATTCATATATAAATCAAAATATGATAAATTAATAACAAATACAAATATACCAAATAAAGTAATGATAAATACAATGAATAATAATAATGTTAATAAGGACAATATAAGATATATAAGTAAAGTTTCAGGAAGAAATTTATCTACTCATGTAGATAATGTTCTTCCAGGACAAAAAGTAGTAAATTTAACATATAATAATACAATAAATCAAAATAACCAAAATTCAAATAATCAATTTTTACAAAATAATACAAACAATAATAATATAAATCCAAATCAAAATATCCAAATCGAAAATAAAGAAAATCAAATAGAAAATAATCAAATAAATTCAAATATTAATATTAATAATATGAATATAATAAATAATTTAAATAATAATATGAATGAAAATATTCAAAAGCAAAATAATCTAATTCATTCAGAACAAAATCAAATGATTCAAAAAGACCAAACACCAATAAATTCATTAATTCAAAATACATTACAACCTCAAATTTCATTTCCTGGAAATCCATTAATAAAAATGACTTCTGGGAATCAAAATACAAGTCCTTTAATTCCAAATCAAAATTCAAATCCAATAATGACTATTCCTAGATTTGTAAATCCACAAAATCAATTTAATAATCCTCTTCCAGGAGTTATGAATAATTTAATAAATAGTAATTTTGTGAATCCAATTAATAATATGTTTACTCAATTTAATCCTAATAATTTTCCTAATTTAATGGTTAATACTAATCCTAATATGAATAATAATGTTAATAATGGAAATTTAAATAGTGGAAATAATATAAATAATATTATTCCTCCTATTAATAATCAAAATTTAATTAATAATATTCCTATTATAAATAATAATAATAACCAATCTAATAGTTTAGTTAGTAATTTAGGAAATATTTTAATGCAAATGAAAAATAATCAAATGAATTCTGGAAAAAAATAAAATTAAATAAATAGATTTTTTTTATTATTATTTGAAAAATTCTGTTTTATTTAAAATTTTCAATTATTCTATTATATATTAATAAATTATATATTTATAAATTCTAATTTATAAATTATATAACTTTTATTTTTTATTTTTTTTTAATTAGTATTAATTCAATTTATTATTTTTTATTATATTTACAATTGGAAAAAAGTAAAATGAATTGTTTTAGAGAAGTAATAGTTCCAAATAGAAAGTTAAAAAAAATGATAATACTATCAAAATTTATTTTATTAATTCAAATTATCATATATATTATAAAATTTATGTTTCGTAAATCAGAAGAATATGTAATGGATAATATAATAGATATATTTAGTATTTTTTTTCTTCTTTTAATGAATTGTTCATTTTATTATATTTACGGTGGACTATATATAATTTCAACATTATTTAATATATTATATGTAATATTTGATATTGGTGTTTTTTTTCAAAATTATTTCATCAATGATACGATAAAGATGCAAGTTTATACTTTAATAATTATAACTATTTCTCTTTCATTTTATATTTTTTCAATGAATGTTGTTTTTACTGTTTTTAAAGAAATGAAAGCTCAATATTTAGAAACAATAGGAATAAGATATAGAGAAGTAAATAATAATAGAAATAATGAAGAAAACAATAATATTAACAACAATGGTATTATTGATAATGATAATCAACATTTAAATAATGAAGAGGAATTTAATAATCAAAATTAAATTTCTTTATAGTTATTGAATTAATAAAAACAAAATTTATTCTGGAAAAAGTATAGATAAATATTATATAAAAAGCAAGAGTAATGAATGAATTCAAAGGTAAATAAATAAGATATGTAAAATTAAAATAATTATTTTTTTAATAAATTTAAAAATATATTCAATAAAAATTATATTATTCGATTATGAAAATAATTTAATTATAATCATATAAAACAATAAAAAATCGTGTATTTTCTTGAAATAAAATAATAAAAGATTTATTGTTTAACACATTGCTTTTATATTACAATTATAAACTATATAAATATATAATCAAAAACTATAATTCTCTTATTTGTCATGTATATCCTATTTTTTCAATTATATACAATATTGTTATATCTACTTTTCATTATCTTCCTTCTATTATATTATAAATTTATAGATTTTAAATTAAAAACAATTAAAATGAATTGTATAATAATGATATCAATAAAAATATAATATATAATAAAGTTCTATACATTTCATAAAACTAATTTATAAAATCATAAGAAAAAAAATATAATACGAATAAAAAATTCTTTACAAAAACGGAAAAATAATAAAAAGCAATAAAATTAAAAAATAAAAAAAAATAAATTAATTTAAAAAATGAAAATCCTATTAATATTCTTCCTTATTTTTCTAGTGACAATAACATCAGCAGATTCAGAAGATGGTTACTGTGGTTATGACCATAATCATTATTCAACAATAAAAGAAGCACATTTAAATAAAACAAAAATATTAACATGTGGTCCATGTGGTGCATGTTCAAATCTTCATGACATTCATATATATTGGCAAACAAAAAATAATTTAACAAAAGTATCTCGTTCATGTGCATTTAAATCATTATTTAATGAAAATTGGGGAAAAAATTGTATGAAAAGTGAAGTTGGATTTACTGATGAATGTAATGAATGTTGGATGGAAAATATTAAATGTGATAGAGAAAATTGTAAATGGATTTGTTTATGGAGTTTATTAATTAATGAACCTTATGTTGATGATAAAGGAAAATTAAATAAATGTCTTCAATGTGATGAAGATTTATGTGGACCTAAATTTAAAGAATGTGCTGGGGCTAATAGAAGGAGATCTTGTATTGCTAGTGATATTTTTAGAGATCAAGATACTATTTGTAAGGATTGTGAAAGTTAGGAATAAAAAATTTTTTTTAGGTTATTCAACAAACGACTTTTTTATTATTTATTTTTTTTTTAAAGTTTATTTTAATACTAATAATATACAAAAGTTCGTTAATATTAGAAAATTATTAAAAAATATCTTTTAAATATTTAGTTTTAAATTTGGTTAGAAAATAGTTTATTTTTTTATATAAAATAGAAATTTATCTTTTTTTATTTATATAAGTATTCTTTAATTCTTGAATTTTGGTTATTTATATTGGAATATACCTTTTATATTATTATATATATTTAAAGTTTTTATTAAATAATTTGATAAAAGTTTGTATGAATCTTTTATGTAAATTTTTTAGAAAATTTTTTTTAAATTTTAATAAGATGATGTTGATTAATAAAAAACAAATTTATATTGTTCAAATTTATTAAGTAAATTTTCTTCATTTTCAATTTTATTATATCTTCTTTATTATAAATTTAATTTTTTTATCATCTTTTATTATTATT
>JAEEGK010010440.1_pt1 | contig 21425 bp, 9 predicted proteins | sample 8958771 | NCBI WGS metagenome assembly JAEEGK01 (sample SAMN16246547, study PRJNA631951) | gut metagenome | biome: gut microbiome; feature: rumen; material: SC-attached | host: Bos | place: Iran: Karaj | collected 2018-10 | reverse complement strand
TGGTCAGAAACAGAGGATTTCTATCGCAAGAGCCATGCTTAAGAATGCACCGATAATTATTTTGGATGAAGCAACATCAAGTGTGGATCCCGAGAATGAGCATCTTATTCAGAATGCGATAAGCGAGCTGGTAAAAGGAAAAACGGTTATTGCCATCGCTCACAGGCTTCCGACAATCGAAAACGCCGATCAGATACTTGTAATTCAAGACGGTATGCTTGTTCAGAGTGGAGTTCACAAGGAACTTGTTAAACAGGAAGGCGTATACAGCAGCTTTATCAATATAAGACAAAAGTCAGAGAATTGGAGCTTGTAAGAGTCATGAAGAGAATTGTTGCATTTGCCATTGGCTCGTACGGCGATTGTTCACCGTTTATAGAATTGGGATCTGAGATGATAAAGAGAGGATACAATTTCACGATTGTGTCCTTTGAAGATCATCGCAATCACATTGTTAAAAGAGGAATCGATTTTATTCCGATACATGGGAACCTTGAAGAGATGACAAGAGTTCTTTTGTCAGAAAGTAAAGGAGCCGGGGACAGTATGACCGGCCTAAAAAATATTCTTAAAGAGGCTACAGGCCTATATGATGATTTTTATAATGCGGCAATTACAGCCGATCTGATCATCTATATGCAGTTTGGAGCTTTGGCTTACCATTTTGCTCAGGCCTTTAATATTCCATGTATAAGGACACTTGTATATCCGTTTGATGTTACGGCAAAGTATTCATCTATGTTCCCTGAATCCGCGAAAAGCGCATTTAAGTGCAAATTAAGCTATTATGCTTCATTTGTGATGATGAATATTATTTCGTTAGAAAAAGCCAATGAGTTCAGGAAAAAGCTAATGCTGGATAAATGGAATCTTTTTAGGTTCTATATCAAGATGAATGGTAAACGTCTGCCGACGATTTACCAGTTTAGCGATGTTCTTGCACCAAAGGATCCAAAGTGGGGAAGTGAGACATATCTTACAGGTCCCTGGTTCCCAAAAAACAAAAATGAATATGATATTGATCCGGCTTTGGATCAATTTTTGAACAATGGATCAAAGCCTGTGTTTATAGGGTTTGGAAGCATGGTATATACGCGCATGGATGAGCTTCAGGACAAGCTTATTAAAGCTCTTAAAGCATGTGGGCTTCGAGCAGTTTTTGTTTCATCGGTAACAAGCTTTAAACCTTCGGAAGATGAGGATTTTTTTTATACGAATTTTGTTCCGTATGATTATCTTTTTGACAGAGTTTGCGGAGTGGTTCATCACGGTGGGTGCGGCACAACACATCTGGGGCTTATACATGGATGTCCGACATTTATCTTGTCTTTTGGTGGGGATCAGGACTTCTGGGGGTATAGAGTTCATGAACTTGGCGCAGGACCAAAGTATATGAGGGTTAATCATGATGAGATTACGATAGGAGAATTAAAGGACAGGCTTTCGGAGATAAAAAAGGGCAAGTATGATGAAGGCGCAAAGAAGATAGGTAGAGAGATTTCTAAAGACATTGGGGTACTAAAAGCGGCAGAAATAGTAGAGCGGATAATTTCCGTGCAAGACAACAGGGAGTGATTTTTTGTATGAGCAATGTTATTAGAGACTTGTTGAAAAGATATAACGAGATGGGAATAAGTATAGAAGTGGTTGATGGAAACCTTTCTATTAAAGCTCCTAAAGGAGCGCTTTCTGCTGAACAGAAAAATTATATCAAAGAAAACAAGAGTGAAATAATTAAAGTCCTTATGGAAGGACAAAATGAAAGTGTTCCGCTTAATGACATTCAGTCGGCATATTTTTTGGGACGAATGGAGGGATTTAAGTACGGAGGAGTAACCTGTGGGGTCTATTTTGAAATGATTTATGATGATCTCGACAGGAAAAAAGCAAATGAAGCGTTTTATAAGGTTATAGAGAATCATGAAATGCTTCAGGCAGTTATATGTGATGACGGTACTTGGAAGAGAACTGATGATTACAAGAACTATCAAGTCGATTACAGAGATTGTTCAGACAGAGAGTACTGTAACGACGATCGAATGAAAACAATAAGAGATGAATATTCGTCATGGAAGAGTACGATTGGAAAATGGCCGTTTTTTAATTTCGGTATCACAAAGTTTTCCAACAGATCAGTACTTCATCTTGCTATGGATTTCATGATTGCCGATTGGACAAGTATCTGGATCATAGTGAGTGAATTTGAAGCACTATACTATGGCAAGAAACAGATGCTAGAACCTGAGAAGGTGACATTCAGAGATTATCTTAAGCTGGAAGAAAAGTTCAGGACTACAGCAAAGTATAAAGAGGACAGAAAATATTGGACTGAAAAAATAAATGATATCCCGGCTTATCCTAAATTACCAATAAGAGAAGATTTAATAGAGAATCGCTTTAAGCGTATGACATACAGGCTCTCAAAAGAAAAATGGGATGCTTTTTCTGCGTATGCCAAAAAGAATAATTGTACGCCTACAGTTGCAGTTATATCTGCCTATGCGGCAACTCTTTCAAGGTGGGCGATGCAGGACAGATTCGGGCTTAATCTTACAATGCTCAACAGAATGCCGCTTGCTGAAGGAATCGGCTCTGTGGTGGGTGACTTTACGTCTGTAAGTATTCTTGATGTAAAGCTTGATTGGGAGAAGAGCTTTCTTGAGAATATGAAAAAAGTTCAGCTCGAGATGAGTGAGGGGCTCGATCATTCCTCGTACTCCGGCGTAAAACTAATGAGAGATATCACGGCGGAAAAAGGAAATGATAATGCAATATATCCTTTTGTTTTTACAGGATCGATAGGCCTTGTCCAATCAGAGAGCATCAGCGGAAATATCGGAGATTTCGGAATAAGCAGTACTCCTCAGGTATTTATTGATTGTCAGGCAATGGATTCCGAAAGGGGATTGGATGTCAATTTTGATATCAGAGACGGAATCTTTTTACCTGAGATTGAAAGGGCTCTTTTTAACTATTTCTCAAATCTTATGGACAGGCTTGCCAATAATACAGACAACTGGGATAGCGAGCGAATAGGAGAGCTCCCGACGGAAGAATATAAAGTGCGGAAAGAAGTTAATTCCACATATAAGGACATACCTTTTATGCCTTTACATGTAAGAGTGAAAGAAGCTTCTGAGAAATACAAAGATAATATTGCGGTCAAAGACACCTTTGGCCGGATGACATATAAGGAACTGTGGAATGAGGTTACGGAGTTATCAAAAGTTCTTGTAGAATGCGGGATAAAAAGAGGAGATACTGTGGGAATAATTCTTCCTAAGAGCAGGTATCAGCTTATAAGCGTTCTGGCAATATTGTCGGTCGGTGCTGTATATGTTCCTTTTGATGAAAAGCAGCCTGTAAACAGGATCAATCTTATCATCGAAAAGACTGGGATGAGTTATTACATCGGTGAAGAAAATGAGAATGCAAAGAAGATAAACGCAGAAATAATTACAACAGATCGAAGATCTGAATGTGATGCACTTTTTGTCCGTGATATTAGAAGTGATGAACTTGCATATATTATTTTTACCTCAGGTTCAACCGGAACACCAAAGGGAGTAGAGATAACTCATGGCGGTGCAGATAACACTATCATGGACGTGAACGAGAGACTTGATGTTTCAGAGGCTGACAGTGTGCTTGCACTTTCGCGTCTTAATTTTGATCTTTCGGTATATGACATATTCGGACTTTTGTCAGTGGGAGGCTGTGTTGTTTTTGCTGACAATGAAAGATACCTGGATTCGAGTCATTGGGTAGAACTTCTGAATGATGGAATTACTGTTTGGAATACTGTTCCCGCTCTTTATCAGATGCTTATTGATGAGCTTGATTCGGAAGGCAGAACAGCTCAGCTTAAAAAAGTTCTTCTTAGCGGAGATTGGATTCCTGTTAATTTTAGAAAGAAGTCCGTTATCGCTTGTCCGGATGCTGTGCTTTACAGCCTTGGAGGCGCTACGGAAGGATCTATCTGGTCAAATATATATACGATCACAGAGAAAGATGATAACAGGAAATCAATTCCTTACGGAAGACCGCTATCCAATCAACAATACAGAGTGGTTGATGAAAAACTTAGAGATTGCCCGAACAATGTGATCGGAGAATTGTGCATTGTCGGAAACGGTGTTGCAAGGGGCTACTGTAAGGAAGAGGAACTCACAAAAGCCCAATTCATCACATGTGCCGACGGCAGGAGAATGTACAGGACCGGAGATTATGGTTACTACGAGAATGACGGAACACTTATTTTCTGCGGAAGAAAAGACCATCAGATAAAACTACACGGCCACAGGATAGAGATAGGAGAGATTGAAAGCATATTGTGTAAACACAGTGCTGTTGCCGAATGCAAGGTATATGTCGATCCCATTGAGAAAAAGAGCCTTGTCGCAGTTATAAAGGTTAAAGAAAGCGTTTTAAAAGAAGATATCAAAGAATATCTTCAAGATAATCTTCCGGAGTATATGGTTCCTTCGCATTATATCAACGTAAGCAATATACCGCTTTCCGTGAATGGAAAAGTAGATATAAAAAAGCTGGAAGAACTTATCAGGGAAGAGATAAAAGACGTTGGAGTTAACAGTTCTATAGATAATACTATCGAGATTACGTCTCTTACGAAGGATATACACAAGATATTTGAAGAGCATCTTGGAGTTGTAGATATGCCCTATAACGGTAATGTTTATGACTATGGCGCTGATTCTCTTGTTCTATCCAGAATAATCGGAAAAGTAAGAGACATGCTTAAGGAAAAATATCCTCAGAAAGATATTTCTTTTGACAGACTCCTAAGAGAGATACTGGGAAAGCCGACTACTGCTGAGCTTGCTTTGTTTGTTGATTCGTATGAGGAAAAGAAAACAAACAAAAATCAGGAAAAGGTATCCAAAGATGAGAAGCTTGGTTACTACGTTTACAAGGGCGGCGATAAGGACAAGGAAACGGCAAGACTTGTTTTCCATGCCGGTCTTGGGACAATGAACTGCTTTAGATATCTTATTCCACATCTGGTCAATGCGAATATAGGCCCTGTATACGGGATTGTAATTGAAGATATGGACAGATACTGTAGTATTCCTGCGCAGGAGATAGTAACAAGACTTGGCGAAGAATATGCAAGGACTGCATATGAGATGGGAATCAAGAAGGTTCAGCTGATTGGCTATTGCATGGGAGGATTGATAGCGCTTGAAACAGCAAGAGCTCTTTCGGAGTATGACATTGAAGTGGAAGATTTCCTTCTTGTCGACAGTTCACCTATTTTGTATGACATCGAAGAATCACTTGCGCTTGAGCTTATGTTTATAACCAATTATTTCATCACTGTTGAAGATGTATATGAGGGCATTACGAATAAGGAGCTGATGGATGCGATTATGTACGTGTTTAACAGCCATAATAAGCGCATGCATGCTGAAGATTTTAAGTGTCTTGGAAGTGTAGAGGAATATATTAAAGCGGCGCGATTCCTTGAAAAGATGGAAGCAATTCCTATAGAGCAGAGATTTAAGGATTATGTTGCAACTATAAAAAGGCTTGGACGAGGCGAAGCTTCTGCTGAAATGCTTTTATCCAACTATCATCTTTATGTTCACAGCTTTAGTGCTTCAAGAGTGGATGCAGAACCTTATTTCGGAGATGTTAGATTTCTTGAGGCAAGCGAGCCCATGGATTTCATATTTACCGAATCGGATGTCATGAGGGATTACTGGAACGAAAGAATACTGGGAAGTCTCGAATTTGAGATGGTTCCGGGGAATCATGTCACATGTATAGAAGATGAAGAAAATGCAAAGGTTATTGCCGGTTATGCAAATTTTGAAAAGGTAAAAGCACTATGAAGATAGGAATACTTGGAGCAACGGGAAATGCCGGAAGAGGAGCCGCATATGCGTCAGATCTTTTGGGACATGATGTGGTATGTGGTTGCAGAAATCCGCACAACTTTAAAACTACTGTGGGAATAAACAAAGAAGTAGATATATTTGACGAAAGTTCTTTAAAAACCTTTGTGCAGGATGTGGATGTTGTCATAGATTGTTCGGGACCGGCTTACAAAACCGGCTACATCGTTGCCAAGATGTGTGATTCTGAGGGAAAGAATCTTATAAGTGTATCCGGTAATGACACTATGGTCAGAGATATAAAAAGAGATTGTTTGGGAGATGGGAAATTACTTTTATCTTCGGGAGTTTATCCGGGCCTTTGCGAGCTTATGTTTTCTTTTGTAAATAACCTGCACAAAGAGGATGTAAAGCTTATAGAAGAAGTTTTCTATGACAACTCCAGACTTTCAGATAACGCGCTTTCTGATATTGCACAGACGATCTTTGAGGACGAAGGTGAGGCCTTTGCATGTTGGAGAAATTCAGGAATAAACAGTATAGAAAAAGTAAGTGACTCTGTATCGCTTAAAGATGGGGAGAAGATATTTCTTCTTCCTATGTGCTACAAGGAGTTTGAATGTGTATGCCAAAAGAATGATCCTAAATGCGCGGTTTTCTATCAAGGATTTGGCTCTGAGTCGGATATGCATAATCTGATAAGACTTAAAGAAATGAAGTCTGCAGATATGAATGAGATCAGAAAGATGTTTTTAAAAGAAAACGAAGACAGCATTTTTATGATCATAAATGACGTAAAGCTTGAGAACGGAGAATGCTTAAGGTATGTATTAAGATCTGAATACGATTCAGCTTATATGAGCGGAGTTGTCGCTTCTGTAATTTTCGATAAGAGTGGCGCGTTATTAAAAAATGGAGTGCATTTTGCGGCAGAACTTGATGATTCTGCAGAAATCATAAAGACGCTCAAAGAGCTTGGGTTTGTCACTGTTACGAGATTAAGAAGGAGGTAGACGAATGGGAATTAAGAAACTTAGTGAGTATATAAATGAGGGCATTGTCGAAGATAAGACTTTACTTGATATTCTTGCACATGCAAAGGATAAATACGCAGACAAAACTGCACTAGTAGATTTTGAAAAGAGAATAACCTACAAAGAGCTTTGGGATGAAGCTTCAAGATGCGCGGTTATTTTTTCCGAAAACGGATTAAAAAAAGGTGATCATGTAACTCTATGGTTCAATAACAGAATAGAATATTTTGAATGTCTTTTTGGACTGTTTATGACTGGTGTTGTGCCTGTTTTGCTGCTGCCTACGCATAGAAAAAATGAACTGTTTACGATAACAAGATTCGGTGAGTGCAAAGCCATCATCACATATGGCAAGGATCTGGGATATGACTATCTGGATACGGCGCTTTCTTATGCACATGAATTTGATGAAGAAATAAAAGTTTTTTCATTTGAAGATAACGAAGACTCCATATCAATGAATACGGATACGGGAAAGCGATTTGAGCCTGTGGATATCAAGGGAGACGATGTCGCATTGTTTTTACTCTCCGGAGGAACAACAGGAGTACCTAAACTTATTCCAAAGAAACATGCTGCATATTATTACAATGCTAAGTATTGCAATTACAGATGCAACACAGGTGAGGATACGGTAAATCTTTCAACAATGTCGACTTCTCACGACTTTCCGCTTTGTGGTCCCGGAGTTCTTGGAACAATGATGTACGGTGGGAAGAATGTTATATCCATGACTCCGAGTTTTGATGAAATCAATGAATATATCAAAAATGAGAAGGTGACGATCACACAGGTTGCTCCCGCAATTATTTCCATGTGGATAGATTGCCTTGAATGGGAGGATGATACTGATTTTTCAAGCATGAAATATGTTGAGATCGGTGCAGCTAAGCTTGAGAGAGAACTGGCGCAGAAGATAGAAGACAGCTTTGGGGTAAAGATTATTCAAGGTTATGGCCTTGGAGAGGGGATAACCTGCTTTACAAATTACTATGACGACAGTGAAGTCGCATGGGAGTCACAAGGAACTCCTGTCTCGGAATACGATGAAATCAAGATTGTTGATGAAAACGGAAATGAGGTTCCTGACGGAGAAGCCGGAGAACTTATAGAAAGAGGGCCTTACACATTTGAGGGTTACTATAATGCTCCCGAAAGGAACAAGGAAGCTTTTACCGAAGATGGATTTTTGAAAACCGGTGATAAGGCAGTTATCTTGCCCGGTGGAAGAATAAAAATACTTGGAAGAGTCAGAGAGCAGATAAACAGAGCTGGAGAGAATGTTATTCCTTCAGAAATAGAAGAATATCTGAAAAGACTGCCCGGTGTGCATAATGCTGCGGTATTCGGACTTAAGGACGATGACCTTGGCGAGAGAATATGTGCGGTTCTTGTAGCAGATGAAGAAAAAGAATTAAAGAATATTTGCATTGAACTATCGGGACAGGGGCTTGCTCCCTATAAGCTTCCGGATGAGCTTCACTATGTAAAAGATATGCCTCTTATAAATGTCGGAAAGATAGACAAAAGAGCACTAAAAGAACAGATTGCAAACGAAGTTGCATAAAAGAAAGGATTAACATGGAAATTAAAGAGATACTCTTAAGTGCCGGGATAGATCCGGAATTGTCCGACGATCAGAATCTTGTCCAGGTTGGCGTATCATCGATTCAGCTCATGAAAGTTGCTGCCAAACTTCGTAAAGAGGGATATAAGGTTTCATTTGTAGATTTGATCAGTCAGCCTACTTTCGGAGAGTGGAAATGTTTTATTGAATCGAGCAGAACTGACAATGTAGTGAAGGCACCTCAAAATATTATTCATCATGATATGCATGAGCCGTTCAAAATGACTGATGTACAGAATGCTTATTGGATTGGAAGAATGAGTGGGCAGAGCATAGGAAAGGTTGGCTGTCATGGTTATATGGAAGTTGATGCCCAGAATATTGATGCCGAAAGACTTGATAAGGCTTTTTATGAGCTTCAGATGCATCATCCAATGCTCAGAGTAGTTATCACTCAGGACGGGCAACAGTACATAGCTGACAAGCCTTATGCCGAACATATCAAGATTTATGATTACAGAGAAAAAGATGCCACAAAGCATCTTGAAAAAATGCGAGAAGAAACATCGCACAGACTTCTTGACATCTATAATGGGCAGATAATTGCACTTCAGCTCACATTACTCCCGGATAATAAGGCGAGAATTCATTATGATGTAGATCTTCTGATCGCAGATGTTACCAGCTTTCAGATTATTCTGAGAGACCTTGTGAGTCTTTATAACGGAAAGGAACTTCCTAAAGACAGCAAAGAATTTAATTTTGCAGAGTACATTTTAAATGATGAGGAACTTCATAAAAAGGATTATGAAAGATCTAAAAAGTATTGGGAAAAAAGAATAGGTGAGCTTCCCGGAAAACCGGAACTCCCGGTAAATGATACAGATGTAGATAAACCGGTATTTGAAAGAAGGGAAGCTTTTCTCGAGCAAAAGGATTGGGAAAAGTTTAAAAAGCTTTGCGCAGAGCACGAAGTTACACCTGCCAGAGTACTTCTTACATTGTATGCAAAGGTGGTTGCAAGATACAGTACCAAGTCTGACTTTTTGTTGAATATACCGTTATTTAACAGATCGGGAGAGGCGGAAGGAATCGAAAATGCGGTTGCCGATTTTACCACACTTCTTTTGATTGCGTATAACGCGCGTGAAGGAGAAACATTCCTTGAAGAGATCAAAAATATTGATCGTGAATTTAAAGAAGGAATGGAAAATACATACTATTCGGGAGTGGCGGTGCAAAGAGATTATCTCAAGCTTCATCCCGGTGAAAAAGTGGTAGCGCCAATTGTTTTTTCGTGCAATATAGGTGTGCCTCTTCTCAATGAAGAATTTAGAAGTACCTTCGGTGATATCTCATATATGATATCTCAGACCCCTCAGGTTTGGCTTGATTTTCAGCTTTTTGATATAAGAGGCGGACTTCTTATGATCTGGGACAGTGTTAAAGGGCTGTTTGAAGAGGGTGTTCTTGATGATATGTTCAGTGTTTACCAGAACACTCTTAAGAAGATTGCAGATCTTTCGACACTTGATACAAAAGTGGAGCTTGATATAGGCAATCAGCTTAAAGTAAGGGATTCTTTTGTCAAAAAAGGAAAAGTGAAGGCCCACGGCATTCACGAAGATTTCTTTAAGATGGCAAAAGAAAAGCCTGAAAATATCGCACTTGTAGATACAGACGGAAGCAAGGTTACTTACAAGGAACTTGCAGAGCTTTCTTATAAGGTTAGAGGTGAGCTTGTAAAAAGAAATGTCGTAAAGGGCGAATGCATAGGCGTCTGCCTACCCAGAGGTAAGATGCAAATTGCAGCCCTTATGGGAATACTTGCGGCTGGGGCAACGTATGTAACAATCGGGTACAGACAGCCGCATAACAGAAGAGCGGCGATAATTGCAAGAAGTGAGATAAATAAGGTTATTACCGATAATGAGACTACCGAAAAGCTAAAAGATATCTGCGAGCCTGTAAATACAGCGGAAATGTCAGATGAATATATATGTGAGATCAGTCCTTTTGATGCGTCTGACGTTGCCTACATTATATTTACTTCAGGCTCAACGGGAGAACCCAAGGGCGTTATGATCACGCATAAGGCGGCTTGGAATACTATAGCTACTATAAATAAACAGTACAAAGTAAATGAAAAAGATATTGCACTTCAGGTATCTCAGATTGATTTCGATCTTTCTGTATATGATATCTTTGGTCTTCTTTCGGTGGGTGGAAGTCTTGTTCTGGTTCCGCAGGGAAAAGAAGTTGATGGGGAAATCCTTCATAAACTTGTAAAAGAGAATAACGTTACAATTTATAATTCGGTTCCTTCACTTCTTGAACTTACGGTGATTCAGGCTGAAGAAAGCGGGGAAAATCTGGATTCACTCAGATTGGCTCTTAATAGTGGAGATTGGATTCCTCTTAATCTTCCTGAACGATTTTATTCAATCACAAAAGAGTCACTGTTTGTTTCGCTCGGAGGAGCAACGGAAGGATCAATATGGTCAAACTATTTCGATGTCAATCTTCCTATGCCTGCAAATTATAAATCTATTCCATACGGGTATCCGCTTTACAATCAAAAATACCGCGTAATGAATGACAGATTTGAGGATTGTCCCGATCTTGTTCCCGGAGAATTGTGGATCGGAGGAGCTGGTGTAGCAGAAGGCTACAAAGGAAATGTTACTGAGACCAAAAATCACTTCGTTGAATATGATGGCGAGAAGTGGTATAGAACCGGCGACTACGGAAGATTCTGGAAAAACGGAATAATTGAGTTCCTAGGAAGAAAAGATAATCAGGTCAAGATAAGAGGCCACAGAATTGAACTTGAAGAAATAGAATCTGCCTATATGAAAAGAGATGATGTTAAGCAGGTCGTTGTTATTCCCATCAGGGAAGGCGGCTCGGATTATCTTGCAGCGTTCCTTGTCACATCAAAGAAGGAAACTGAAGCTTCACAGCTAAAGGATATAGTCTTGTCTTCTATAGGAACTGTTCTGGAGGAACTTAGAGTACCTACTGAAAAAGGAAAGAAATATGATCTTAGAAGCTTAGATTATCCGGAGTATGGAAGAAATATGATTTCTCTTTGGTACGATTTCTTAAAAACAGAGGGATATGTTTCATATAACGGAGAATTGTGGAACAGCGAGATAACTAATAATAGTGACATAACTATCGCAAATGACAGTTATTTATACGAGGATGATTCTTATAAATTTTCAGCTAAATTTGCAAAGCATGGCGCAGATTTGATAAGCGGAAAAACTACTGTTGCGGAAGCTCTCTTTTTAGATGGCGGATTGAATCTTCAGAGTTTTATAGATATTCAGCCCGGCGCGGAGCAGAAATATGAGTATATTAAAAAAACTCTTAAGGATTTTGTTGCAGACAAGGAAGAGAAGCAAAATGTTCTTGTCCTTACCGGAGATTACAATAAGGGGCTTAAAAAGCTTATCGGGATAAATGAAAAAAACATTAAGCTTGATATTGTATGTCCTTCAATAAATGCGCTAGAAAAGATCAGCTCAAAGATAGGGAAAGATGTTGAAGACATTGAAGTTTTGAAAATGTCGGAGGAAGAATTTATTCAAACTCCTGCGATAGATAAGTATGATGTAGTGATATCTTTGGACTACTTACATCGATTTACGGATATTACCAAGAGTTTAAAGGTTATAAACAGATGTCTTAAAGGCGACGGAAAGATTATATTCGGTGAGGTTGTTGAAAATTCGCCAATACAGCTTGTTACCACGGCTTATCTTGAAGATGGGTTTAGCAAATTCAGAGATAGAAGAAGTGATTCGAGACAGCCTCTTCTTTCAAAAGAGGAATGGATAGAGGAATTGTCTTTGGCGGGATTTGAAAATTACAGTTCATATCAGCCATACGATAAAGCATACAGTCAGCTTGTCTTTAAAGCCAATAAACCTGCACTGGTAGATGGATTTAAGGAAGAACTTGAAGAGTACATATCAGGAATGGTTCCGTACTATATGGTACCCAAAAAAGTTGTATTTCTTCCGGATATACCTTATACGCTTAACGGAAAGGTTGACAGGAAAGTATTGAAGGCATTTGTTGATGAGAATAAGGTGGAAGAAGAGAGAACACTTCCCGGTACCGAGCTTTCAAAAGGGCTTGCAGCCATATGGAAAGAGGTCCTTCATGTTCCGGAGATATACCTTGAAAATGATTTCTATCTTCTTGGCGGAGATTCTCTTATTGCAACAAGGATAAAGAGTTTATGCAGCAAAGAACTCGGAATAAAGATTTCACTTGAGGATCTTTTCAATAATCCGGTATTCGGTGACTTTGCGAATATTGTAGAGAGTAAAGAGGGTATAAAAGAACCCAAATCTGAAGCTGATTATGGAGAAATAACCATAGATACAGCTTCAAAATATGAGACATTTCCTCTTACCGATGTACAGAATGCCTATTGGATAGGTCGAAGCGGCGGTTATGATTTTGGAGATGTTTCATCTCATTGCTATTTTGAAATGGAAGCACCTGCAGTTTCCGTAACAGAACTTGAAAAGGCGTGGAATAAGCTTATTTGTAAGCATGATATGATGCGCGCCGTTATTTTAAAGGATGGAAGCGGACAGAGAATCCTTGAAAAAGTTGAGCCGTACAGTATCGAGACAATAAAGCCCGGAGAGCATGAAAGTATTGAAGAGGCGGCACTTATCCAACGTAAGAACATGGCTGATAAAGTATATGACTCATCGGTGTGGCCGCTGTTTGAGATAAGGGCTATATACAAAGATGATAAAATGCGCCTTTGCACAAGTTTTGACAATATTGTTTTTGACGGCTTTAGCATATTTACCTTGTTTGAACAGTGGAAGAGTATAACAGAGGGAAAAGATATTGAAGTAAGCAAAGAACTTTCTTTTAGAGATTATGTATTAAAAGAACAGTCTTTAAAGGAAAGTGATAAGTATTCTGAGGATGTCAGGTATTGGGAAGAGAAGGTTGAGAATATGCCGGGAGCTCCCGAGCTTCCATTTGTAACCAATAATAGTGGCGGAGCTAAGGAAAGCTTTACAAGATTCCATGTGTTAATGGATAACAAGAAGCTTTCCGCTATTGAGAAAATCTCTAAAAAGCTTCATTTGACACTTCCTGTATTTTTCATGGGAGCTTATTCGGAGATGCTTGCGGCGTTTAGTAACAGCAACAGATTTACGCTTAACCTTACCAGATTCCAGAAATATCCTTTTCATAAGGATGTTGATAAGCTTATAGGCGATTTTACTACACTTACACTTCTTGAAATTGACTTTAGAGGGGCAGATAGCTTCTATGAGCGATGCAAGAGGATAGAGAATCAGCTCTACAAGGATATGGAGCACAATTATGTGAGTGGCGTCGAAGTTGAGAGAATGATCGCAAAGAAGACGGGAAACAGTGGCGTTACTATGCCTATTGTATTTACCAGTGGATTCGGCATCAATAAGGAAAGTGCTTATTTTGGCGAGATAGTATACGGACAGTCACAGACCCCGCAGGTGTATCTGGATCAGCAGATATCTATACAGAATGGAAAATTACATCTTTCATGGGATGCTGTATTGTCTGTATTTCCCGAGGGCTTTATCGAGAATATGTTTGAGAAATACAAAAAGCTTCTTGCGGATATAGTCGATGAAGAGACTGTGACAAAGAACAGTACAAATCTTGTGAAGAATGATGATATTTACGAGATTGAAGCAAGGAACAATAATAAGGGCGTTTATGAGAGCAAGAACATGCTCGATGAGTATCGGAAAAACGCAGAGAAGTTTAAAGATAATATTGCCGTTTATTCAACAGATAAGGAATATACCTACAAGGAACTTGATGAGCTTTCTGATAAAGTTGCAAGGGCTATTGTGAGCAGCGGAATAGCTCCAAACAATGCGATTTCTGTATGCATGGAAAAGAGCGCTGAACAGATCATAAGTGTTCTTGCCATATTGAAGGCGGGATGCTTCTATGTTCCTTTAGATATACATAATCCTGAAAACAGACTTGAATCTATAAGGAAACAGGCAAATGTCGTATTTGAGATTACTAAGGAATATGTAGACGGTATTATCGACGGTCCGGATGATCATGTTGATGTAAAACTGCCTGAGGCAAAACCTTCGGATATCGGATATGTGATATTTACATCCGGTTCTACAGGTGTTCCTAAGGGAGTTGTGATCACGCAGGAAGCTGCTATGAATACGATAGATGATATCAATCAAAGGTTTGATGTTACTGAAAAAGACGGAGCGATATTCTTATCAAATCTTAATTTTGATCTTTCGGTATATGACATATTCGGAATGCTCTCAGTCGGCGGAACGGTTGTAGTTCCTGATGCCGATAAGATAAAAAATCCTGAGCACTGGGCAAGGCTTCTTGAATCCGGAGAGGTGACAATCTGGAATTCTGTTCCAACATTTATGCAGATGATGCTCGAGGAAAAGCGCGTTAAGGCTTCAGGGGCACTTAGACTAATACTTCTAAGCGGTGACTGGATTCCGACGAAGCTGCCTTCACAGATATATGACTATTTTGGTGATGTAAGGCTTATTTCATTGGGAGGAGCAACGGAAGGATCGATATGGTCCAATTATTTTGAAATACCAAAGCTTGTTCCAAATGATTGGGAATCAATCCCTTACGGAAGACCTCTTTCAAATCAAGGATTCTTAATACTTAGCGCCGACAGGGACAGAGTTCCTGTAAATGTACAGGGTGAATTGTATATAACGGGCAAAGGTGTCGCGAAGGGATACATAAATGATGATGAAAAGACACAAAATGCTTTCGTAGATATTGAAGGAGTTGAAGGAAAAGCTTACAGGACCGGAGATTACGGCAAGTATCTTCCCGATGGAACAATTATATTCTGCGGCCGAAAAGATCATCAGATAAAGAGAGGCGGACACAGGATTGAGTTGGGTGAGATAGAAAATCAGATTCTTGATATGAACGGCATAAAGCAGGCAGCAGTTACTTTTGAAGTATCTAAAGACAGTTCGCTTACTGCGCATATTGTTCCGAATATGGAAGAAACGTCATATATAAAGATGGTTGAGAGAAATGTAAAAGATCCCGAGAAATGGGTAAGTACTTCTGATCTTAATAAGACAAAAGAGTATTTGGACAGTCTTGATGTTGTCGTTAAGAAGGCTCTTGCATATGACTTGGAAAAATGGGGAATCCTTGATGCGTTAAAAAACAAAAAGAGTGCCTCGGAAATAATAAAGGTACTTAAGCTTGATCAGTGTTATGAGGGATTTATAAATAATTTGCTTGGTTTTGCGGCGGAATACAAGATGATATCGGGCAAAGGTCAAGCTTATCAGTTTACGGATAAAGGCAGAGAAAACATAGAAAAGATAAGAGCTCTTATAACAGCGGATGAGCTAAAGGCTTTTGAGAAAAAGCTTATAGGAGCATCGGATTACAGGCTTGGAATACTTAGAGGTGAGCTTGATACCAAGGAACTTCTCATGAATAGGAAGGATGATCTGATATATCCGGATGAGATGGGAGAAATGGCGGAAGATCAGACCTTATATGTTGACTATGTCAAAGTGTTCCTTAAAAAGTATAAAGATGTCCTCGGAGATGGAACGGTATACGAGATAGGTTCTAGAACTGACGATCATACCAAGCAGTACAGAGAACTTTTGGGAAGTGATATTAATTACGTTTATCTTGATGAGTCGCTTGAAATGATAAACAGGAAAAAAGAAGAGCAAAAAGATCTGGTTGCCTATATATATCGAATGGAAGAAAGTCTTTTTGCAAATAAGATGGCAGCAGGCGGAGCATCTTTGGTTATTGCAGAAAACACTCTTCACAGAAGTAAGGATATAACCAAGACACTCAAGAATGTCAGGGAACTTTTGATTCCGGGAGGAATGCTGATACTTACTGAGAATACACGTAATCAGGCTCTTCTTTTTGAGACGGTTGCATATTTCGAGGGCGGTTATAACGAGTTTGAGGATCTTAGAAAAGACACAAAGAGACCTCTTTTGTCATCGGAGCAGTGGCTGAATCTTGCAAAAGAATGTGGATTTGAAAAGACATTTACTCTTTTGGATGCTGATGAGGAAAAACTTTGCCAAAAGAATGTAATAGTTTTCATCAACAAGGAAAAAGCAGCACAGATAGATGATAAGGGCATGAGAAGAGAACTTTCAAAGAAGGTTCCGGAATATATGATTCCAAATCATTTCGTCATGTATGAGTCGCTTCCGAAATCCGCTAACGGCAAGATAGACAGGAAGATGCTGATGGAAAAAGCAATGGAGCTTACAAGTAATGAGACTTTGTCAGCGCCGGAAACACCGCTTGAGATCAAGATGGCGGAAATTTGGAAAAAGCTATTGAATGTGGAAGAGATTGGAAGAGATTCTTCGTTCTTTGAACTTGGAGGCGATTCGCTTACCGCCATAAGATTCATTAACAGCTATACGGAGAAAAAGATCACGTTGCAACTTCTTACAGCTAATCCCAAGTTATCTGAACTTTGCTATGCGCTTGAAAACGAAGTTGAAGAAGAAAAAGAGGAAATCTGGGAGGAGGAAGAAGAAATCTTTTAAGAGATCGGAAGAGGAAGATTATGCAATGAAAGATAAAGTTATAGTATGCGGAACAAGGTTCGGGCAATTCTATATGGAAGCTGTGAAAAACAGTGCTGAAATGGAACTTATGGGCGTTGTATCAACGGGAAGTGAGCAGTCGCGTGAGGTTGCGGAGCATTACGGAGCAGTTTTTTATAAAGGCATAGACAATATACCTGAAGGAACTACAATGGCGGCAGTTGCGGTTAAGACAGACACTCAGGGAGGCACGGGAAGTAAACTTGTACAGGAATTTCTTGAAAAAGGAATTCCTGTAATCCTTGAGCAACCTGTGACAAAAAAGGAACTTGTAGATCTTTACAAGATTTCCGTCAGGTCCAAGGTGGGATTTACTGTAGGAGATCATTATTACTTTTTGCCCGCCATTGAAGAATTCATTCAATATGCAAAAGCCTTAATAAAGGAACAGGATGCGTTGTATATAAATGTTGATATGGCAACACAGGTTTCTTTTTCATGCTGTCATGTACTTGCGGGAATACTTGGAGCAAATATCAAGACTGCAAATATATCTAAAACAGATATGGGAGATTATCCGTTTCAGTCGGCCATGTTTTTACTAAACAATATACCTGTAAATATCAGAGCTCAGAATCAGGTTGCTGCTGATGTGAGTGATAATTACATGCATCTGTTTTTCAAAATAGAGGTTGGATTTCCTACAGGTGCGTTGGTACTGGAAGATGTCCACGGACCGGTATATTTCAGGGAAAGGATGACGGTTCCCAATATTAAATTTGTTCCGGGAGATCTTGTTTCACAAAAGGGAGTAATGAAAGAGGGCATGGTAAAAATCCTTTATATGGATGAGACTTTGAACTATGCTGATGCTCTTTCTAAAGATTGGACAATTGCGATCGAAAAGGAATTGACTGAGCTTAGAGCTATACATGACGGAGGTTTTTCTCAGAAAGAGGTTATAAAGAAAAGCTCTTTGATAATGACGGCAGCAGGACTTTGGAGCAGTGTAATGGATTATCTTGGATATCCGACTGTTTGTGAAAACCCCAAGAGAGATCATATACCTTTTGAAAAAATAAGGAGGCTTCGTTTTAGAGAACTTGATATGGATAAAAGAGAAAGTCTTTTATCCAAAGAGCAGATAGACATATGTGCTGAACTATTGAACAGAACAGCTCTTTTATCAATGATAAAAACATTTCAAAATGCGAATGTTTTTGCAGGTCAGAAGGATTCTTTAAGCGAAGATGAAATAATAAAAAGACTTCCTCACAAGAGCCGAAACGAGTACGTGATCACCAGGTGGCTGAAGGTGCTTGTAAGGGAAGGTATTCTTCAAAAAAATGACAATGAATATAGCCTTTGCATAGATGCTTCGGAAACAGAAAAGCTTCCACAAATGTGGGAGGAGGTAAGAGACAGATGGTGCGATCAGTCAGGACCAGAGAGCGTGTTTGATTACTTTTACAGAAACTCATTGTGTCTTAATGAACTTTTTACCGGTGAGAAAACTGCTACACAGATGCTTTTTACGGAAGGTGGAAGTGATATAGCGGATGAACTTTATCAGAACACAATGATTGCTTTTACCATGAACAGATACATAGCTGAAGCTGTGGCAGATTATGTTAGGAATAAAGAGAAGGGCGTAAGAATACTGGAAATAGGTGCGGGAACAGGTGCAACTTCTAAGGTGATCTGGAAAAAGTTAAAGGATCTGGATATCACAAACAAAGTAGAAACCTATCTTTTTACTGATCTGTCGTCCTTTTTCCTTGATGCGGTAAAAGCTTATTCTGATGAATATCCTTTTATAAAAACAAGAATTCTTGATGCAGAAAAGCTGGATGAATATAGTGATATTTCAAAAAACAGCTTTGATATTATAGTTGCCGCCGGCGTTATCAACAATGTAAACAATACGCCTAAGACTCTGATCAGTATAAAAGAACTGTTAAAAGAGGATGGAGTTTTTTTGATGTCGGAAGCAACCGGCGAATCGATTCCTATGCTGATATCACAGGTATTTATGATGGATGAAGCAAGCGATGACAGGAAAGAAAGCGATTCCACATTTTTATGTGAGGAGCAATGGGATAAATATCTGGCTGATGCCGGATTTATATGCCTTGACAAGCACCCTGATAAGGGGCACAAATTTGAGGCTTTCGGTCAAAAGGCCTTTATGCTTACAAGAAAAGGAGAGACAGAATGAGTGTCAGATGTTTTCCGTTTTTTAGAGGCGGAGATGATAAGAAAGACTTACTGTTTTGTTTTCATCATGCAGGTGGCAGTGCCTCCAACTACAAGGACTGGGCAGAACTGAATACTTTAGTAAATGTTGTACCTTATGAACTTCCGGGAAACGGAGCGCGTATCGGAGAAAAATTTGTATTCCGTTTGGAAGAGGTTGCCAAAGAGGCTGCCAGGGAGATTTATTATCTGGCTTCCGGAAGAAATGTTTATCTGTATGGTCACAGTATGGGAGCAGCACTTGCTTATCTTGTCTGCAGTGAACTTGAAAAGTCATATAACCTTTTTCCAAAGCTGCTTGTTGTGGCTGCAAGACATGCTCCGCAAGATACCATAGTTGAAAGCTATAAAACAAATATGGGCATTGAAAAGTTGGAAGAAGAACTCAGAAGACTTGGCGGAACACCCGAGGAAGTGTTTGAAGATGAAGAGATAAAGAATTACATGCTTAAGAAGGTTTTTAAATCCTATAGGCTAAATGAATCTTTTAAGTTCGACGGATACAGAGTAAAAGCGCCGGTTATCGGCTACTTTGGAACGGGTGATTCCGATGCGACTTTTGAGATGATGGAAAGATGGAAGGATGTTACTGAAGATGAATTTAGTCTTAATGAGATTGAAGGTGGTCATTTCTTTCCGATTGATCTAAACGAAGAATTCTTGGACAGAATTATTGAAACAATAAAAATTAGGACAGTAAAAACAGCTTAATTAAGGCTGGTGCAGGAGGAAAAATGACTATAAAAGAACATATTGAGCGCGGAGAAGAGTTTAATGTAAAAAGTGAACCGGATTTCTTTTTTGATCTGATAAAGAGTAAAGAAAAATGTATGAGATACAATCAGATCTCTCCTATGCAGATGGAGGAGAGAACAAAATTTATAAAGGAGTGGTTTAAAGAAACTAAGGGAGACTTTTGGGTAAATTCTCCGTTTTATTGCGATTACGGATACAATATCTCGATCGGTAAAGATTTTTGTTTAAATACTAATGCTGTCATTGGAGATGCAGCACCTGTTACTTTTGGCGACTACGTTATGGTGGGGCCGAATTGTTGCTTTTTTACTTCGGGACATTCGCTTAATGCCGAAAAGAGAAAGGCACTTATATCCTATGCTCATCCGATAAAGATTGAAGATAATGTGTGGATTGGAGCATGCAGTACGATAATAGGTGGGGTAACTATCGGTGAAAATGCTGTTGTTGCAGCCGGAAGTGTTGTTGTTAAGGACGTGCCGCCAAACACGCTGGTTGCAGGAGTTCCGGCAAAAGTGATCAGGTCGCTTGAGAACGAAGAGTAAAGGAAAAACAATGAGAGTAACACAGATAGTATATAAGGTTGATGATCTTACAACTGCGGTAAATAAAGCAAAGAAAAAGGGATATGTTGTTGAATACGGACGGACAAAGAATCCATATAATGCTTTTATTTATTTTGATGAAGGGCCTTTCATAGAAATTATGGAAAATACAGGGGTTCCCGGTTTTATAAACTTCTTTTTCAAATTGTTTGGATTAAGAGGATACATGAACAGATTTGAAAAGTGGGATTCGGCACCGGAAGGACCGTTGGGCATAGGTATTGAAGTTGAAGATGAAAAGCTTGAACTCATAAAAAAAGAACTTGAAGCAGAAGGGATTGCGGCGTATAAGATTCCAATCAAGAGAGTCGGAATAGACGGTAAAGACAATATTTGTTACGCGCTCTTTCCTGAAAACACAGATATGCCTTTTTATGTAACCAGTTATAAGAATCCGGCGGGATGTCATAATACAGAACATCCAAATAAGATCAAAGGCATTGATAGAGTTGATCTTTGCCTTAAGGATAAGGAGTATGAAATTGTAGAGAATATCATGCGCAGCAATGATCTTTTGGATGATCTTGGCGGAGAGCTGTTAAAGCGGGAAGGTGTGTTTCTTCTTAAGATGAAAAACGGAGAATGATCGTGATTGATATTAAGAATGTTTCATTTATATATGAAAACGAAAATGGTGATAGAAGCGGGATAGGTGATGTAAATCTCTCGATAGAAAAAGGAGAGGTTGTTGTTTTTGCGGGAACTTCGGGAAGGGGGAACAGAAGAGCTCCCAGGGTTATCAACGG
>JAEEGK010010439.1_pt1 | contig 21427 bp, 17 predicted proteins | sample 8958771 | NCBI WGS metagenome assembly JAEEGK01 (sample SAMN16246547, study PRJNA631951) | gut metagenome | biome: gut microbiome; feature: rumen; material: SC-attached | host: Bos | place: Iran: Karaj | collected 2018-10 | reverse complement strand
GTGTTCCCCATTCCCGCCGATGCACCGGAGGATCTGCACCCGGAGGAAGAGCTCTACATAGCGCTCGACAATGTGCAGGACCCCGGCAATCTGGGCACCATCATCCGCATTGCCGACTGGTTTGGCATCGACAGCATTGTCTGCTCGCTCGACACCGCCGACGCCTGGAGCCCGAAAGTAGTGCAGGCCACGATGGGCAGCATTGCACGCGTTGCCATCAGCTACACCGACCTGAAAGAATACTTGAGCCACACCACCCTACCCGTCTGCGGCACGTTGCTCGACGGCGACAACATCTACACGCAGGAGCTGCCGCAAGAGGCCATCATCGTGATGGGCAACGAGGGCAACGGCATCAGCCAAGACATCCGCCAGTTGGTCACCCACCGCCTGCTCATCCCCCAGTATCGCCCCGGCGCCGAGAGCCTCAACGTAGCCATAGCCACCGCTATCACCTGTGCAGAGTTCCGACGCAGGACGGCAACAAAATGACATGCCTTGTCCTTTCGGCATTTTTCAGCATTTTTTCGTTCTTTTCCTTTGCCATATCGCAAAATGTTACTACCTTTGCACGACTTTTCGAAAGGTAACATTTTATTAAACTAAACGATATGGCAAAAATGAAAGGCGCCATCGTCATCGACACCGCCCGCTGCAAGGGATGCGTGCTCTGCGTGGAAGCATGTCCGCAGAACGTCATCGCGCTCGCCGGCAAGGTCAATGTACATGGCTATCCCTATGTAGAAGCCGTCAACGAAGAGGCCTGCGTGGGCTGCGCCTCCTGCGGCATCGTGTGCCCCGACGGGTGTATCACAGTTTATCGTAAGAAAATCAGTTAGTGATGGAACAGAAAGAAGTCGTATTGATGAAAGGCAACGAGGCCATTGCCCGCGCTGCCATCCGCTGCGGAGTAGACGGATACTTCGGCTATCCCATCACGCCGCAGAGTGAAGTAATCGAGACGCTGGCTGAGCTGAAGCCCTGGGAGACCACGGGTATGCAGGTGGTGCAGGCTGAGAGCGAGCTGGCAAGTATCTATATGGTCTATGGCGCCGCCGGAGCAGGCAAGCGTGCCATGACCTCCAGCAGCTCGCCTGGCGTGGCACTGATGCAGGAAGGCATCACCTACCTGGCTGGCGCCGAGCTGCCTGCACTCATTGTCAACGTGCAGCGCGGCGGTCCAGGCCTGGGCACCATACAGCCCTCGCAGGGCGACTATTTCCAGGCTACGCGTGGCGGCGGCAACGGCGACTACAACGTCATCGTGCTCGCACCGGCCTCCGTGCAGGAGATGGCCGACTTTGTTGACCTGGCCTTTGAGCTGGCCTTCAAGTATCGCAACCCGGCCATGATTCTCAGCGACGGCGTCATCGGTCAGATGATGGAGAAGGTGGTGCTGCCGCCGTTCAAGCCCCGCCGCACCGACGAGGAGGTCATCGCACAGTGTCCCTGGGCCTCGACAGGCAAGACCAAGGACCGCAAGCGCAATGTCATCACCTCGCTGGAGCTGAAGCCTGAGATCATGGAGCAGCGCAACCTCGCCCTGCAGGAGAAATACCGTGAGATCAAGGAGAAAGAGGTGCGCTATGAGACGCAGCAGCTGGACGACGCTGAATATATGATTGTGGCCTTCGGCTCTGCTGCCCGCATAGCTGAGAAGAGCGTCGAGCTGGCCCGTGCTGAGGGCATCAAGGTGGGCCTGTTCCGTCCCATCACGCTGTGGCCCTTCCCCACGAAGGAGATAGCTGCCTTGGCCAAGGACAAGAAGGGCGTGCTCGTAGCAGAGATCAACGCCGGACAGATGGTGCAGGACGTGCGCCTCAGCATCAACGGCGCCGTGCCCGTCGAACAGTTCGGACGCCTCGGCGGCATCGTGCCCGACCCAGAGGAGATTGTGGAAGCATTGAAACGCCTCACCCCCAACCCCTCCCGCTAAGGGGAGGGGAGTCATTTGACTTATTCCCAATGAACCGTAAGTTTGAGACTGCAGCTCCTGACAGATATGGTTTGCTAAAAGAGTTTGCCAAGCATAACAGACAGGAAATGACCGAAAGCGAAAGAATTCTATGGAATACATTGCGTAAAGAGATCAAAAGCTACAAGTTCAGACGACAGCATCCAATTGGTGACTACATTGCAGATTTTCTATGCGTACAGCTAAAACTGGTGATAGAGGTTGATGGCGAATACCATCACACACCGGAGCAACAGGCCAAGGACCAATGGCGGACAGATTATTTGGAGAGTAAAGGTTACCGTGTGATACGTTTCAGCAATGAGGAAGTCAATACCGACCCGAAGGAGGTTATCAGGCAAATAAAAGAAGAACTAATTAACATTGAAGATAGTTATGAATAACAATCAGACAGAAAATGTAACTACTCCCCTCCCCCCCGAGGGAGGGGCCGGGGGTGGGGCTTGGAACCTGGTTTACAAGAAGCCAACGTTGCTTAACGACAATAACATGCATTACTGTCCGGGCTGCTCGCACGGTGTGGTGCACAAGCTCATCGCCGAGGTCATCGAGGAGATGGGCATGGAAGAGAAGGCCGTAGGCGTCAGCCCCGTAGGCTGCGCCGTCTTCGCATACAACTACATCGACATCGACTGGCAGGAGGCTGCCCACGGACGCGCTCCCGCCATCGCCACGGGCATCAAGCGCTGCTGGCCCGACCGTCTCGTCTTCACCTATCAGGGCGACGGCGACCTGGCCTGCATCGGCACCTGTGAAACCATCCACGCCCTGAACCGCGGCGAGAACATCGTCATCATCTTCGTCAACAATGCCATCTACGGCATGACGGGCGGACAGATGGCTCCCACCACCCTGCTGGGCCAGAAGACCTCGACCTGCCCCTACGGCCGCGACCCGAAGCTGCACGGCTACCCCTTGAAGATGGCCGACATAGCTGCCCAGCTGGAAGGCACCTGCTACGTCACACGCCAGTCGGTGGAGAGCGTGGCCAGCATCCTCAAGGCCAAGAAAGCGCTGAAGAAGGCGTTCCAGGCATCGATGGACGGCAAGGGCAGCTCACTCGTAGAGTTTGTCAGCACCTGCAACAGCGGATGGAAGCTCACGCCCTCAAAGGCAAATGAATGGATGAAGGAGAACATGTTCCCCTTCTATCCGAAGGGAGACCTGAAGGACACAACGGAATAATGAATTTGCGTTATTCCGTTATAACGAAACGTTATCACGATATCACGAAGAGAAAACCATGAAAAAGGAAATCATCATATCAGGATTCGGAGGCCAGGGCGTGCTCTCCATGGGAAAGATTCTGGCCTACAGCGGCTTGATGGAAGACAAGGAAGTGACGTGGATGCCCGCCTACGGCCCCGAGCAGCGCGGCGGCACCGCCAACGTCACCGTCATCGTCAGCGACGAGCGCATCTCCTCGCCCATCCTCAGCAAGTACGACATCGCCATCGTGCTCAACCAGCCCTCGCTCGAGAAGTTCGAGCCCAAGCTCAAGCCCGGCGGCATACTCATCTACGACAGCTACGGCATCATCAACCCTCCCACGCGCACCGACATCGAGATCTACAAGATCGACGCCATGGACAAGGCTGCCGAGATGAAGAACGGTAAGATCTTCAACATGATCGTTCTGGGAGGACTCCTTCACGTTTGTCCCGTAGTAGGTACCGGCGGTGTGGAGAAAGCCCTCAGGAAGACTCTCCCCGAGCGTCACCACTCCCTCATCCCCCTCAACATGCAGGCCATAGAGGAAGGCGGTAAGATCATCGAGAAGGTCTAGGCCCACCCTTTCATCCCAATCATAAGCAGGAAGTAGGCACACATGTACTACCTCCTGCTTTTCTTATGTATAATGATTTCTCCCATACCCATGAAAACCCCTAGAAAATAATTTGAAAAAAATTACCAAAATATTTGGTAATATCAGAATTTTTTTGTACCTTTGTAATGCATTAGAGAACATGAGCGCATGTATCTTTAGGGGGCAACTGAAAGGGTCTGATAGTAGTACAACAGCGGCTTCGGAGTAGTGCCTGGAGGCTGTCGAAGTACAAGAAAAGTGCCGTGGAAGCAGTACAAGGAGGCTGCGGAAGTACAACAAGAAGGCCGTCGGGGAACCCCCAGTGAGTAGTCAACGGTGGGAGGTGAAAACATTTACCAAGCACCACAGTTATTAATCTTAATAATCTTTTACAATTATGTCTCAAAAAGTACAGAAGTACCGCAACACGAATGAGTTGTCGAAGATGTTTGGCAAGTACTATGTGCGTGCCGTCTACGACGAGAAGTTCATCACTACCGCCGAGCTGGCCGACTTCATCCAGATGCAGGCCTCAGTGAAGCGAAGCGACTGCAAGGCCGTGCTCGATGAGCTGGGAGCAGCCATGAAGCACTATTTCGAGCTGGGTCAGAAGATCAAGATCGATGGCATTGGCATCTTCAAGGTGGGCCTGACCAGTGCAGCCTCCGACACCGAGGAGGGTTGCACGGCAGCCAACGTGAAGAAGAGCCGTGTGCTCTTCGCACCAGAGACCTCGTCCACTCCCACTGGCGAGACTGCCACCGTGCAGCGTCCTGCCCTGGTGAATGGTGTGCCCACGCTGGTCAGCTACGAGGTGACCACCTACAATCACCCGGCCACCATGCTCAAGGATGTCCGCTTCGAGCTGACGAAGAACACCCTCGGCTCCGGCATTGAAGCAGACTCCGGAGGCTCTGGCGACGGCGGCGGTGGCGGCGACGACGAGCCAAGACCGTAAGAGCCCACCCAATCCCTCCCAAAGGGAGGGTGAACGGAGTGCCTCTTCCCTGACTGGGGAGGGGCATTTTGTTTTCCATGGCATAGGGGAATTAGGACTTTTTAGAAACAACTATCTTCTTCTGCTTTTATTTTTCAAATCTTTATAGAAAAAAAATCCCTAAACACCCTCAACTCCCTTTTGGTGCTTGTCGATGATATAGTCCGCGATGTCGTACTTGGGCTTGTCGGCAGGAGCCATACGTCGGCAGAAATCGCTGATACTGAAGCGGGTGATGTCGCGCATCGATGAAAGACTCCACTCCCAAAGGTCAACGGCATCGCGGTCGGGAACGACGATAACTTCGCGACCTCGCAGCGGATCCAAATACTTGCGCTTCAACAGATTCTTGCTGCCTGTAGCCACCCACAGATACTGCGGATATTCCAGCACACCGACCAATGCATTCTTCGGACTCTCCACCAACACGACGGTGCGGGCAGGATACATCGGGAGCAGGTGCTCGCCAAAAAGACACTGCGCCTTGAACAGACCATCGGCGGGCAACTTGCCTTCCTTCTGCCACATCGAAGCCAACCAATAGCAAGCACCTTTTATGCTATGTCCGAACCGGGGCGACTGCGGATCGGTGTCGTAGCATTGCACCTTGAGGTTGCATACCCGGCCCTCGTAGTCGATGCTGGGAAAGACGGTACAGTCGTCGCGCCCGCTCAGCGAGTAGGCACCAATACGATATTCCTCCGTATACCAATTCACTGCCTCGGGATGGAACCATCGCATGAGGCACCGACAGAGCGAGTTCTCGACCGACATCAGCCGTTCTGCCATCTCCGTCGGAATATAGTCCGACGGTGGCTCGACAACGCTTTCTTCCACAGGTTTGCGCCTAGGCAGCGGTACATACAAAGTGCCACTGGAAGTAGGGATTCCATACTGGTTCGACAACCACTCGCATGCTCCGCAGAAGTCGGTGCCCATGGCAGCCATGACATAGTCGATGACATCGCCGCCACGATCGCAGCTGAAGCAGTGGCAGTAGTTCTTACCCGTGCCTTCGACGAGGCCTAGCGACGGATGGTGGTCTTCGTGCCAAGGACACAGCGCCATATAAGTCGTGCCAGAGCGCTTCACCCTTCCGAACTGGCTGGCCACCGCCCGGATAGAGATGGCACGAAGCCGTTCCACGTCGTAATGTACATGATTATCAGTCTTCATAGCGCACCACCTTGATGTAAAACGCCTTCTGATTACCGTCCATCTTGGAAGGGAATTTCTCCTCCAATTGCTGGTAGAACTTCTGATTGGACAATTGATAGAGGTTGTTCTGATGGCAATACTCACAGAAAGCCTTGTACAGGTCGGAGCCCCTGGTGAGCGTAGAACTTGGCTCGCACCTCGCCGACACGAACTGCAGCACCGAGTTGTTCTGGAACTCCAGGTCAGCCAGTGCCTCGTCAGTCTCCTCACACTTGGTAAACTTCTTCCTCTTCATCAGGCCGGGCAATATGCCAAGTACCAGGTTCATGATGCCCGACAGCTCCTGAGCCAACTTCTCGCCCAGTTCTGTGTCGGCCTGCTCTTCGCTGATACGCACGTCGAACTTCACCAGCAGCCAGCGTCGCATGCTGCCATATCCGCTGTTGATGCGAGGCATCTCATTGAAGGCGAACATCAGCCTGGCGTAACGGGTCATCGTATATGGCTGGCTGTAATACAATCGGCACGAGATAGGCTCGCCCGAGGCCAGCGTCTTGAACGCGGCGCCGTTGATGCGCCCTTCGTTCTCCGTACTGATATTGACCAGTCTGCCCTCGATGTTAGCGCGATGGCTCTCATTCGTGGTCAGGTCAACCAGGTTCTCGTATGCCACATTCTCCTTGCCGAAGAGACGCTCGATAGTGCTCAGCAGCACCGACTTGCCATTCGAGCCAGTACCTTGAAAGGCTAGGATCTTCTCTAGCTTCAGCCATGGTACAAGACAATAGGCCAGGTATTCCAGAATCGTGGTATGCGTACCAGGCGAAGGCAGCACCTCATCGAGGAACCGAAGGAAGCGCGGACAATCAGCCTGCGGGTCGTATGCATAGGGTAGCACATAGCGTAGATAGTCGTCACGGTGATGAGGACGGAAGCGCTGCGCACCGTCGCGGGCAATCTCCAACGTGCCGTTGACAAAGTTCACCAGCACCATGTCATCCCTCTCCGATGACTGCGTATGCCGGCTTAGCATCAGTTCCAGTCGCTTCTTCAACTTCTTGAAGAAAGGTTCATCGTCGACGAACTCCTCGCTAAGCTCCATCTTCACCAACGCATCGCGGATGAAGTCGAAGAAGAGTTGTTCGTGAGCAAGTTCCACCCAGTGCGTGCCGACATAGACCCATATCGGTGATGTCTTGTCGGCCGACTGAGAGAAATGGGGTACCCTGACCCGTCCTTCACACCCGTCAACAATAATCCTTGCTGCCAGGCTCTGCAACTTGCTCTTCTGGATCTTCCCTATCATCAAAGCGGTAATCTCCTCCACATGCGGCTGAATCTTGTTCACGATGTCCGCCAACGTGATTGTCGCGCCATGCCTCATCACTTGCAGGCCCTGAAGTAACAATTCGTTAGACTTTGCACTCAACTCCTGCTCGAAAAAGTCATTTGTAGTCATAATATCTCTAATATAATAATGTAAACTTGATACATTTCAAATAAGGACCGCGATAAGCTTTCTCACCCATCGCAGTCCTACGATGAGCCTTAGAAAGCAGGCTCTAGAGTCAAACCCTCTTTCTCAGCATAGCCCAAAATCTGAAAATAGAGATCACATAGAACTTGGTCGATGTAATCAAGATCTGTCAGGCATAGCCTCGTGCCGGAAAGGCAGTCGCACAGGTTGTTCACCACGACGGTGGCCATGACGGGGTTGAGTCCTCCGAGGAACTCCCTTATCCTGTCATGAATACCTGCCGGCAGCCACTCAGGGCACAGCAGATTAAAGGTTCTGAACGCGCCCTCATCCGGCTGGAACATACGCTCCAGCTTCTGATGGACGATTGGCAACTTGTGTTCTCTACTGAAGCTGGTATTGATACCCAGCCTTGACTTGAATCGTTTCATGTCTGTTTATAATATGAAAATGTGTAGTCTCGGATTCACCTAGCTGTCGGTTCCCGATTTGCTACCACTTCATGATAAGCGCGCAGCCTCGTGCCTTAGAAGATGGTGCAAAGGTACGGATTTTTTTTGATACAACAAGGAGATATCGAAGAAATGAATTTATAGCTAATTAGTTAAAAAACACGTGTTTAAAGGATATTATAAAGTAGTTTTTATAAAGAAAGTATTTTAATATAATGATTGTCGTTACATGTTTTTACAGACAAAGCGCTTTCTGTAAAAACAACAATGAAAGTTTTTACGGACTGGCATAAAAATGGTAACAAAAAAAGACAGATTCCTTAAGAACCTGTCAAAAGTAATGAGGGTGTAGACGATGGTTAAGCTGCCTCGTCTTTTGGCAGATGAGCCGCAAACAAATCAGCTATCGCCTGCATAGAGAACCCTGAGCCAGATAAGTAATTCCTTTCCCTCCAGACGGCTTGCCAAGTAGGAAGATTGTACTCGCCATGGTATTTGTTTTGCAGGTAAAGATAGAATTTTTTCTCATTCTTTTCTTTAATCACCGTTTTGCCATCATCGCTCATTATGCTGACACCACTCCATTTGACAAGATAGACCATTTCACGAGGTGTATATGTGCCCTTCTTGCCCTTCGCTTCTGCCTTCTTACTATGTTTAAAGGGGATGTTCAGCGTGTCAAGTTTCGGAATAATGTCACAGACTTTACGACCCCACTCTGGATTATGTGCCCAAAGTTGTGATGCTATTTCGTCAAGACCATATTGGCGACCAGTGGCCAGCCTATAGAGATAGGCCTCTCGTTTAAGCCACTGCTTGTCATGAGCATGGTATTCCTTGGCCAGCCACTCCTTCATTGGGCGTCCATTCTTACGACGCTCTTCCAGCTCTTCATCAGAAATGAGCTTCACCTGGCCAAAGGTGTTGTAAACATCATGAATACAACAAAGTACTTCATCACAACTCTTCTCAAATATCTTTTTGAGTCGTTCGTAGTCACCCTTCACCTCCTCTTCTTTTCGAATCATGTCCTTACATAATTTCAGCACCGTCACCAGATGATAAAAGAAGCTGGCCAATCCGTGTAATAGAGTCCGAACCAAATCAATATATACTTCTACTCCAAAGAACTGACCTTGAAACTGGCGAAAAGTGAGCCGGGTGTAGTCGAGGGTAGGAACAATATTGCCAGCACCATCCAGCTTGCGGTGCACCACAGGACAAAACTTTCGGAAAATCTTCATACTGCCGGTAATAGTCGTGCCAATACGCCTGACAAGTTTCTCGGTCAAACGGAAACACTTATTATGGTCTGTGGAATACTCCTCAATAAAGTTCTCTGAAAACTCCACCAGTTCCATCGACTCATTGTTAAGTCGCAGTTGATACATGCGTACAAGGTTCAGCGTCTGCTCAACCTTTTTCTTACTGAACTTACAGGCAATGATTGCCTCAAGGACATTCAGTTCTTCAAACTCACGGGCAGCATCATATATCATATTAAAGCCCGTCTCATCTCGTTGTACAATTGTCGAATATAACATAAGCTATCCTCCTGAAAACAATAAATATTAAAATTATGCCACAAAGGTACACATTATATTTTGGAAAAGCTGATACTTAACTTAACATTTAGCTTTTTTAACATATAAAACTATTGCCTGAACATAGCATGTCCAGGTATTTGCATCCTTAGCGAATAAGAACGTACTATTGGCACTGACAACGCCTATACCCCGCTCTTCTTGGAGGACTCAGAGAAAAATCTTGTTATTCAGACTCAATGCCTTCTTCTTTTTGTTTCTATTCCATTGTATAGTATTTTGGCGCAAGGCCGGCCTGGCAATCTGGCCGGCCACATAAAGTTCTGGCATTTCCTACAGATAGGAATATAATAATGGACACCTTCTAATACTATTTCATTCATGAAGACTCCAGACCAATCACAGATACAACACTGGCAATGCCTCATGTACTTGGCCACCCCAAAATGATAGTCAGCATCTTTTGAAGAATGCTCCACCCACATGCAGTTTGCCTTTACTACTTTTATACCTTCTCTATATGGATGACCATAAGCAAATGGAAAGCGATTGTCCCTCAGTCCTTTAGTCCTTGTTTCGCAAATAATTAAGTTGCCCCTATATCTTTTCATTGCAAAATCCTTTATACTTAATTATTTCGGTTCTTTCATCTGACTTCTTAATCTCGAGTTGCTTGCATCGTTATTTCCTAGAATTATATTCACGATCTCAACGGCATCAGCAATGGTGATGTCGCCGTCGTCGTTCGTGTCGCCTGCCAGACCACGGATGTCGATGTCTTTAGTTGCTACTTCTGAATTGAGATAGCCGTCTTTCTTGGCATAGACTGTGACGGTGTAGGTGGTTGGCAGTAAGACCTCACTGCTGTTGCTATCTGCGCTCGCAGGCGTAGTGAAATGTGATACGAATTCCACCCCTTCCGTCTCGCACTCAAATAGTAACTTTCCGTCTCTGTATGCAATAGTAGGCATTGCACACTGCGGTGTCTCTGGTTCCTCTCCACTCAATGTCTTTATCGTAGTGAAGTTGCTCCAGGGGCTAGTGCTTTGATACTGGCTTACAGATTCTTCAGGCACATTTAGCGGGATATTATAGTTGGAGAAAGTATTTGTATACGCGAAGGGAGGAATATCAGAAAGTGCCGTCACACTTTCCAATGCATTACAACCTCTAAAGACTTCCTGATAGATAAACTCTACTTTTGAAGGGAAAGTGATGCTCTTTAACGATCGGCAGTTGGAGAACGCTTGTTTTCTGATGATACTAAGATCTTGGGAGAGTGAAACTGATTCCAACTTGTAGCAATTAGAAAAAGCATTTTCACCAATGGTGGTCACACTGCTAGGGATGGTGATAGAGGACAGTTTGCTACAACCTTCGAAAACCTGATTGCCAATAGATGTAATACCATTGGGAATGGTGATAGAGGTCAGACCACTACAACCAGAGAAAGCCTGATTGCCGATGAGTGTTACACTGCTAGGGATGGAAATAGAGGTTAGGCTCCGGCAAGATTGGAAAGCACCCTCACCGATAGATGTTACACTATTGGGGATAGTGACGGAGGACAACTTGCTGCAATTATAGAAAGTCTGATTGTTAATGGTGGCCACGTTGTTAGAAATAGTGACAGAGGCTAGACTCGTGCAGCCGGAGAAAGCTTCACTGCCGATAGATGTCACACTGTTGGGTATAGTGAAAGATGTTAGTCCGCTACAGCCCTCAAAAGTTTTATTTCCAATGGTTGTCACACTATTAGGTATAGTGACTGAGTTCAGACTGCTGCAACCATAAAATGTCTGATTACTAATAGATGTTACGCTACCTGGGATACTGACAGAAGGCAGGCTAGTACATCCCCAAAAAGCACTTTCTCCGATAGATATTACACTACTAGGGATGTTGACTGATGTCAGGCCGCTGCAACCCTTAAAAGCATTTCGACCGATGGAAATCACATTATTGGGGATGACGATGGAGGTCAACCCACTGCAACCTTCGAAAGTTCCATAGTCAATGATTGTTACGTTATTGGGAATGGTGATAGAGGTCAGACCACTACAGTAATAAAAAACTCCATTGCTGATAGTAGTCACACTATTTGGAATGGTAACAGAGGTTAGACCGGTGCACCCACCGAAAGCACCCTCTCCAATAGCTGTAACGCTAGTGGGGATAATGATTGAAGCCAGACTACTGCACCCCATGAATGCCCTGTCGCCTATATATGTCACACTGCTAGGGATAGTTATGGAAGTCAGGCTGCTACAGCCCAAAAAGACCCCATAGCCAATAGAAGTTACATTTTGGGGGATGTTGACGGAAGTCAGGCAACTACAACCGTCGAAAGCACCATCACCGATGCTTGTCACACTGTTAGGTATAGTTATGGAAGTCAGGCCGCTGCAATTAGAGAATGCATTGTTTGCTATCCCCGTAGTACCATCTTGCAAAGAAATGTTGGTATTCGAAGGCATTGTTCCTTTATATCTATACGCAAATGTCCCCAAATATACTAATCCATCAGGTTGGCTATCATACCATGCTGTCCCCTCAAATGCTTCATTGCCAATAGATATCACACTACTTGGGATAGTGATAGTTGCCAGTCCACTACAATAATAAAAAGACCACATGCCAATAGATGTCACGCTATTGGGTATGGAGATAGAGGTTAGACTGCTGCAACGATAGAAAGCAAATTCACCAATGGAAGTAACTGAATAAGTTATTCCGTTATAAGCGACGGTTTCTGGAATAATCACACTTCCTGAATAAGCACTTGAATTCGAGGGAGATTGATTTTTCAGGTAAGTTACTTCTGCTTCTGTACCTGAGAAATTGTAGTAAATGCCATCCACATAAGCATCATAAGCTAATGCTTTGGGGCCCAGGATGCTTATTAGTAAGGTGAGTAATAATGTAATGTTGAGTTGTTTCATGTTGCTTTGTAGTTATGTGCCGAATGTTTGTTTGAATAAGTACAAATAGAAAACGTGGACTACTTACTTCGTCTACGTTTCGGAGGTATCGGCAAACACCCAACTATCTTCAACGAGTAAAAGCCCACGCCAGCGGCGTGAGCATCCTTACCTCTATCTTGATAGTTTCTAAATTTTTGCCGAAATTTCCGAAACAAGAATCAAAGCGGACGCTTCAACGTGTATGTTTTGTTTTCTATCTTAGCCCATAGGCAACTGATCTGTTTTTTTTATAGGGTTATACATTATTGTTACTTCTACAATGCTTGGATTTCTTCTGCATTGAGACCGGTTATCTCGATGATTTTTTCAATAGGGAAGTCCATAGCCTTCATGCGTCGAGCTGCTCTTCTAATCTTCTCCTCGTCAGAGTCATCATATTCATCGGGTGCGGATTCCCATTCCTGCCAGTCTGTGTCTACGAGATACTGTTCCACTTGGCTGCGTAGTACCGGGATATCGTTGACAGCAGTATTAAATAACTCCTTGTCGTCGATGCCGGCATAGTCGTGCACCAGGACGTGACGCATGCCCTGCACGACTTTCCAAGGGGTTGCAGGATGCGCCAGTTTGAAAGCCTTGGTAAGCATGTAGGCAGCCTCACCCACCACTTCCACATTCTTCATGACAGAATAGTAGGTACGCTTGTCGGCCACCAACTTGTCGAAATCGAAGCCCTCAATGAGCATCGTCACGTTGTTGGAATACTCGATGATGTCTATCAGCCTACCCTTATCCCTCGCTCTTTCTCTCATAAATCAGTTTTTTATCACGGTTAGCTGTTTCTGCAGCATACGGGCGGAGGGTGCCCTCTACCACCAAATCAACCTTGCGCCCTAGCAAATCCTGAAGGTCCATCAGCATGCCACCGTGTGTGAAGAGACTGAAAGGCTTGCCAGAATGGTAGTCGGGCACGAACAGAATGTCGACATCACTCCTCTGCGTCTCCTCCCCACGTGCATAGGAGCCGAAGAGCCATGCCTTCAGGACGGGCTGGGTCTTGAAGTATTCGGCTATGGTCTGTTGTATTGCTTCTCTGCTCATAGGACTGCTTTCAATGTGACAATTAGCTGACTTTGTAGTATATCGTTGGCAAAGATAGGCATTTTTTCCGAAATCACATACTTCACGTCTCAAAAAAAACGTTAAACAGGTTCAGAGCCTACTCTCATTGCCCTTGCTCCTATCCTCTCACCGCTTGGCAGGATGCATCAGTCGGTCGAGATCCTCCTCCTCGCCTACCAGCCAGATGATGTCGCCCTCCTGGAACTCACGGGTGGGCTTGAAGGGAGAGAGGTTCTCCTTGCCCTCCTCGAGACCTACCACCATGCAGTTGTAGAAACGACGGATGCCGCTCTCCTCCAGGGTCTTGCCTATGAACGGACTCTCCTGGCCTATGATGAGCTGGCGCAGCTTCATCTCGCGCTTCTCCAGCTGTACATCATCGCCATGCACCTCCTTCTCCAGGGCAGCCTGCATGGCAGCCAGCTGGGTGTCGCTGCCGATGACCTGTATGCGGTCGAGGGGGAAGAGCAGGTCCTTGCCGTCAGGTATGTTCAGGCGGTTGTTGCCTCGGAGGATGCTGCTGACGTGGACACCATACTTGCGCCCGAGGCTGAGCTGCATGAGCGACATACCCGCCCAGAGCGAGTTCTGGGGAATGACGAAGTCGGCTATGTGTATATCGCGGTCGAGCAGTCGGCCCTCATAGAACGGTCGGCGCTTGCCGTGCACCTGAGCCTCGATGTCGCGTGAGCGCAGGTTGTTGATGAACAGGCGCTCGAGCATGATGCTGCGGTGCTTGACCCATCGTGAGGGGATGATGAGCAGCACGGCCACGATGCCTATCAGGATGACAAGGAAGATGTTGAGGTCGGTGAGCTTGCGGCATACATAGAACACCAGCGAGGCAGCAAAGACCATTCTGACGAGCACGGTGAAAATCAGCGGCAGGTGGTTGCGGTTGCTCTCATGCCACAGTGCCTTCCACTCCTCGCTGTGGTTCTTCTTCATCATCATCGCACGAAGGAACGGCGACAGCAGCAGCACGGTGAGCACGGCAGTGATGATATTGGCATACCATGCTCCCTGCAGCGCCCTGCTGAGGAAAGGATGGAACAGCATGAACATCACCACGATGACGGCCGTAGAGAGGATGCCGTAGACCAGCGTGTTGATGGTCATCTGCAGCAGCAGGCGCTTCCACTTGCTGTGCTGCGTGGTGTTGGGATGACTCATCGAGAGCTGGTTGAGCGTGCTGATGAGCCTCGACGGCAGCCTGTGCTCAAGGGCATTATAAGCCGGTGTGGCAAGCCGTATCATGTAAGGTGTGAGGAATGTGGTAATAACTGATACGGCCACCACGACCGGATATAGGAAGTCGCTGATCACTCCGAGTGCCAGTCCGAGTGATGCGATGATGAACGAGAACTCACCTATCTGAGCCATCGAGAATCCGCAGCGCATGGCGCTCTTCAGGCTCTCGCCGCCCAGCATGAAGGCAAACGATCCGAACACTGACTGGCCCACGAGGATGGTCATCACGAGGACGAAGATGGGCAGCGCATACTCGAGGAGGATCTGAGGATCGACCAGCATGCCTACCGACACGAAGAAGATGGCACCGAAGAGGTTCTTCACAGGCTCCACCAGCTTCTCTATGCGCTCGGCTTCGATGGTCTCGGCCAGGATGCTACCCATGATGAATGCTCCGAAGGCCGACGAGAAGCCTACCTTGGTGGAGAACACAGCCATAGCGCAGCAGAGACCCAGCGACACGATGAGCAGCACCTCGGCATTGATGAGCTTGCGCACCCGGCGCAGAAACAGCGGCACGGCAAAGATGCCCACCACGAGCCACAGCACAAGGAAGAAGCCTATCTTCACCACCGACTGCAGCATCTTGCCTCCTTCGAGATTGCCCTCGGCAATGGCCGACAGCATCACCATCATCACAATGGCAAGGATATCCTCGAGGATGAGCACCGACATCACCAGACCCGCAAACTGCTGCTGGCGCAGGCCCAGGTCGTCGAACGCCTTATATATAATAGTGGTGGACGACATGGCAAGCATTCCGCCCAGGAAGATGCAGTCCATCTTCGACCACCCGAAGAGCTGGCCCACGACGATGCCCAGTATCGACATGCAGAAGATGATGCAGATGGTGGAGATGATGGGCGACGCTCCCATCTTCAGGATCTTCTTGAACGAGAAGTCCAGACCCAGCGAAAACAGCAGGAACATCACGCCGATGTCAGCCCAGAGATGGATATTGTCCATGTCGACCACCGACGAGATGTAGGGCATGTGGGGCGACACCAGGAAACCAGCTACGATATAGCCAAGGACAAGCGGTTGTTTCAGCTTCTTGAACAACAGCGTGACGGCTCCGGCCACAACGAGGATAAGAGCCAGGTCTTGTACGAGGGCAGGTAGTTCTCCCATGTTTTATGTCAATAGAATAGTTTAACGCATGCAAAGGTAAGCTTTTTTTTTGAAAAGCATGCATTCTTTTTGCAAAAAAAACGAGCCAAGCCTGTGCAAAGGTCTTTCCGAGGCCTTTGTTTATCACCTCATAGTTCTTTATTTTGAAATAAATGCAACGATTTCAGTTAATATGGTTAAAATTAACGGAAATAATTAACTTAATTCTTCTTCATTCTTCGAAATAATACTAACTTTGCACCAACAAAAAGTCAGAAAGAGATGAAGAAATCAACGATATGGACTATAGCCATCGTGATGGGACTTTCGTTCCTCGGGTTGCTCTACGTGCAAATCTCCTACATCGAGGAAATGGCCAAGATGAAGCAGGAGCAGTTTGACGAGAGCGTCACCCGTAGTCTCTATCAGGCATCGCACAACCTGGAGATGAACGAGACACTCCGCTATCTGGAGAAGGACGTGAACGATGTCGAACGGCGTGCCTACACCCAGGACACTACTGTGGTCGACGGCATCAGTGGCTCGATTCATCAGCAGCATGAGTTCTCCGTGTCGGCCGACGACGGCACCGTCTACTCTGCCTTCGAGCTGAAGACATTTGCCACCAAGCCTCCCACCATCCCCAAGGCCATCATCATGAAGACCGACAACAGCACGCTGGCCGAGGCTACGAAGTCGATGCAGGAGATAGTGCGCACCCGCTATGTCTACCAGAAGGCACTGCTCGACGAGGTGGTATACAATATTCTATATACTGCCAGCGACAAGCCGCTGAAGGAGCGCATCAACTTCAGGCTGCTCGATGCTGACATACGCGAAGGGCTGCAGAACAACGGCATCAACCTCAACTACCATTTCACCGTGGCTACTGCCGACGGACGAGAGGTGTACCGCTGCCCGGACTATGACGAGAAGGGATCGGACAAGACCTATACCCAGACGCTCTTCCACAACGACCCTGCGTCGAAGATGGGCGTGGTGAGAATCCACTTCCCCGAGATGTCGAAGTACATCTACTCCTCCGTGCGCTTCATGATACCTGCCGTCATCTTCACGTTGGTGCTGCTGGTGACGTTCATCTTCACCATAGTGGTCATCTTCCGGCAGAAGCGTTACTCTGAGATCAAGAACGACTTCATCAATAATATGACGCACGAGCTGAAGACTCCCATCTCATCCATCTCGCTGGCAGCGCAGATGCTGGGCGACGACTCCGTGCCGAAGAGCCCACAGATGCAGAAGCACCTGGGAGGTGTCATCAACGATGAGTCAAAGCGTCTGCGCTTCCTCGTAGAGAAGGTTCTGCAGATGTCGATGTTCGACCGTAAGTCTGTATCCTTCAAGAAGAAAGAGCTCGACCTTAATGAACTGCTCGAACAGACGGCTACCACCTTCACCCTGCGCGTGGAGCATACTGGCGGTAAGATTGACATGGAGATAGAAGCTGTCGACTCTGCCATCTACGTCGATGAGGTGCACTTCCAGAATGCCATCACCAACCTGATGGACAACGCCGTGAAATACCGCAAGCCCGACCAGCCCGTCGACATTCATATCCGCACCTGGAACGAGAACGACCGCCTCTGCTTCTCCATCGCCGACAATGGTCAGGGCATCAAGCGCGAGAACGTGAAGAAGATCTTCGAGAAGTTCTATCGTGTTCATACGGGTAATGTGCACGACGTGAAAGGATTCGGACTGGGCCTGGCATACGTCAAGCGAATCATCAACCTCCACGAGGGCGACATACGCTGCGAGAGCGAGCTGGGCAAGGGCACTAAGTTCACCATATCGCTGCCCGTCCTGCATGAGGATGCTGGCGACGGTAAATAGTAATAGTTAAAACAGGAAATTAATAGTAAATCGTAAATTGTTTAATTGTAAATCTTCAAAGTTATGGACGACAACCTGAAAATTTTGCTGTGCGAGGACGACGAGAACCTCGGCATGCTACTGAGAGAGTATCTGGCAGCCAAAGGCTATGAGGCTGAGCTCTGCGCCGACGGCGAGATTGGTTACAAAACCTTCTTGAAGGCCAAGTTCGACATCTGTGTGCTCGACGTGATGATGCCTAAGAAAGACGGCTACACGCTGGCTCAGGACATCCGTTCTGCCAATCCCGAGGTGCCCATCATCTTCCTGACAGCCAAGACGCAGAAGGAGGACATCCTCGAGGGATTCAAGCTGGGTGCTGACGACTACATCACCAAGCCCTTCTCGATGGAGGAGCTCGTGTTCCGTATTGAGGCCATCCTGCGTCGCGTCAGGGGTAAGAAGAACAAGGAGTCCACACTCTACCATATCGGAAAGTTCACATTCGACACCCAGAAGCAGCTACTCTCCATCGGCGACGAACAGCGCAAGCTGACCACCAAGGAGAACGAACTGCTGGCACTGCTCTGCTCGCATGCCAACGAGATCCTGCAGCGTGACTTCGCCCTGAAGACCATCTGGATCGACGACAACTACTTCAACGCCCGCTCGATGGATGTCTACATCACCAAGCTGCGCAAGCACCTCAAGGACGATCCGCAAATCGAGATCATCAATATCCACGGTAAGGGCTACAAGCTCATCACGCCCGAGGAAGACTAATTGATTTGAGAATTGAGATTTGAGAATTGAGATTTGAGAATTGAGATTTGAGGGGATGAGAGTTGAGATTTGTTAAAAAAAACCAAGGTATGGCATAAATCTCAACTCTCAAACCTCAAACCTCAAATCTTTTTCGTACCTTTGTAGGCGATATGAGAAAATGGTTTGTTGGAATACTATGGACACTGCTCTTTCTGGCTATCGTTGCCGTGGGAGGAGTGTTTTGGGCCATCGCCGACGGGCGCATTGGCTACATGCCGCCTATTGATGAATTACAGAACCCCATCAACCGCTTTGCATCGCAGGTCTATTCTGCCGATGGAAAGTTGATGGGCACCTATAGTTTCAGCCGCGAGAATCGTGTCATGGTAAACTACTCTCAGCTGCCGCAGTCGCTGGTCAACGCGCTGATAGCTACTGAGGATGCACGTTACTATGAGCATGCCGGCATCGATTTCAAGGCCCTGCTGAGAGCCATCGTCAAGCGAGGCATCCTCAGGCAGAAGAGTGCGGGCGGTGGTTCGACCATCACCCAGCAGTTGGCCAAGCAGTTGTTCAGCGACGTGGCTCACTCCACCACTGAACGCATGCTGCAGAAGCCCATCGAGTGGGTCATCGCCGTGCAGCTGGAGCGACACTACACCAAGGAGGAGATCATCGCTATGTATCTGAATTACTTTGATTTCCTCAACAATGCCGTAGGCATCAAGACGGCTTCCAACACCTATTTCTCGAAAGAACCGTCTGAACTGTCCATCACAGAGTCGGCCACGCTGGTCGGCATGTGTAAGAATCCCTCGTACTTCAACCCACGCCGTTTTCCTGAGCGTAGTGAGGAGCGCCGCAACATCGTGCTGCAGCAGATGTACAAGGAAGGCTATCTGTCGAAGGAAGAGATGGACAGCTGTATAAAGGTAAACCTGACCAGCGAGCTGAAGTTCCATGTCAGCGACCACAACGACGGTCAGGCCACTTACTTCCGTGATTTCCTGCGCCGTTATATGATGGCCCGGGAGCCTAAGCCCAGCGACTATCCTGAGTGGAACAAGAATAAGTATGTGCTCGACAAGATCGCTTGGGAGGAAGACCCGCTCTACGGCTGGTGCAACAAGAACCTGAAGAGCGACGGCACACCTTATAATATCTATACTGACGGTCTGAAGATCTACACCACCATCGACACGCGCATGCAGCAGTATGCCGAAGAGGCCTGCTACGAGCATGTCGTGGGTTATCTACAGCCCATCTTCAATCAGGGCAATCGCAACCGCCGCAATGCCCCCTACTCTAATTCTTTGTCCGCCAGTGAGGTGCAGAACATCCTCAAACGTAACATCAGGCAGAGCGAGCGCTATCGTGTGATGCATGAAGAAGGGGCCACGCAGGACGAGATCGACAAAGCCTTCAGGACACCCGTCAAGATGTCGGTGTTCTCCTACAACGGCGACCGCGACACTACCCTCACCCCACTCGACTCTATCCTCTACTACAAGTCATTCCTGCGCACAGGTTTCATGAGCATGGTTCCCCAAAACGGTCATGTCAAAGCCTATGTGGGAGGACTCGACTTCCAGCACTTTGCCTATGACATGGCTACGGAGGGACGTCGACAGGTGGGTTCCACCATCAAGCCTTTCCTCTACTCACTGGCCATGATGCCTTCTGGAGGCAACATGACTCCCTGCACGCTCGTGCCCTGTGAACAGCGCACTTACTATACGGAGAGCGGACAGGCCTGGACACCACGCAACGGCAGCCGTGCCCATGAGGGCGAGCTGGTGTCGCTGAAGTGGGGTCTGCAGACTTCCAACAACTGGGTATCGGCATATCTCATCGACGTGCTCCGTCCCAAGAACTTCAAGACGCTGCTCCACGACTACGGCTTCAACAATCCTGACATCTACCCCAGCCCGTCGCTCTGTCTGGGTCCCTGTGAGAACACGGTGGCCGAGATGGTCAGCGCCTACACCACGTTCGTCAATCACGGCTATCGCTCGGCACCCGTCTATGTGACGAAGATTGTCGACAGCGATGGCAAGGTATATGGTGCTGATGTGCTGACACGTCCGGGCAGTGAGGTGCTCGACGACGAGACGGCTGAGAAGATGATCTACCTGCTGCGTGGTGTCGTCGACGGAGGCACAGGTGGTCGTCTGCGCTCCAAATATGGCATCACTGCTCCTCTGGGAGGAAAGACAGGTACTACCAACAGCAACAGCGACGGATGGTTCATGGGCATCGCACCCAAGCTGGTGTCTGGATGCTGGGTGGGCGGCGAGGATCGCGACATCCACTTCGAGAGCATGGCCTATGCACAGGGTGCTGCAGCAGCTCTGCCCATCTTCGCCCTCTATATGAAGAAGGTCTATGCCGACTCCAGCCTGGGCATCAGTCAGAATGACCAGTTTGACCTTACACCAGACTTCGACCCCTGTCACGGCGAGAACGAGGACTACGACGAGGATGACGGTGAGGAATCAATCGAGAACGTTCTGGAGAACGTGATCAATGATCTGTTCTGAGTGCCTCTGTCGTTGCAATAACGTATTGAAAACAAAGTTACTAGATGCAAATATATGAAACATCCATTAAGAAGTAGTGTTTGCACTGAAGGGCGTCGCATGGCTGGCGCCCGTGCTCTTTGGGTAGCCACTGGCATGAAGCATGAGCAGTTTGGCAAACCCATCATCGCCATCGTCAATTCATTCACTCAGTTTGTCCCCGGACATACCCACCTGCACGAGATAGGACAGATCGTCCGGGAGGAGATCGAGCAGATGGGCTGCTATGCTGCTGAGTTCAACACCATCGCCATCGACGACGGCATCGCGATGGGACACGACGGCATGCTCTATTCGCTGCCCTCTCGCGACATCATCGCCGACTCAGTAGAGTATATGGTCAACGCACACAAGGCTGATGCCATGATCTGCATCTCCAACTGCGACAAGGTGACCCCAGGCATGCTCATGGCATCCATGCGACTCAATATCC
>JAEEGK010010437.1_pt1 | contig 21430 bp, 16 predicted proteins | sample 8958771 | NCBI WGS metagenome assembly JAEEGK01 (sample SAMN16246547, study PRJNA631951) | gut metagenome | biome: gut microbiome; feature: rumen; material: SC-attached | host: Bos | place: Iran: Karaj | collected 2018-10 | reverse complement strand
GGCTTAAAATTTTCTGTTCATCGAATTAGGTTCATTTCAATCAAGGAGTTGAGAATATGAAGGCAGGATTTGCGGTTGGCGACATCACCCCTGAACTGGGCATTTATCTTACTGGATATGGAAATCCGGCACGGCTGGCGGAAGCGGTTCATTCTCCGTTGCGTGCGACGGCGATGGTGCTTGCGGACGGGGCTACCGAAGCCGCGGTGATCAGTCTGGATTGGTGCGGCATATCGGAAGAACTGGCATCCGCTATGCACCATGCCATCAACGACGCCACCGGCATTCCGGCGGATCATATTCTCGTGTGTGCAACCCATACTCATTCGGCCCCACAAGTATTTGCACGACGCACACTTAGCAGGACGGATGTTGATCCAGAACATCGTGGTGAGGCTTATGCGCGGCGTATGATTCCCGTGATCGTCGAAACCGTTCAGCAGGCTAAAAACAACATGCGGGAAGCAGTCGCTGGATTCGGCTTGACCAAAAGCAAGACTGGTGTGTCGCGACGCGGCATGAATGAAAACGGCAAGGTGTCCCATTTCATCGCCGATCCATACCTGCCTTGTGACGACAATATGACCGTCGTTCGCTTTCTCGACAAAGAGACGCGCGAAGATATCGGAATCTTCATTCACTACGGCTGTCACAATACATGCCAGGGATCGAATCGCCTGATTTCCAGTGACTGGTGCGGCATGATGCGCGAACGGGTGAGCGACAGTTACCACACGACGGTGATGTTCGTGAATGGCTCGGAAGGCGATGTCGGCCCCAACACCAACCGGCCGGTCAAGGCGGAGGGCATATTCGGATATTCCGCAGGTGGTGGAGATGGCGAACGTTCGGTGTTGGAGGTCGGATTACGCGCCGCAACTGACGCGTTGCGTGCTCTTTCCGACATTCGTGATTTTCAGGCCGATCTGCCGTTGCGTGTGCGGTCACAGGAGATTCAGCTACCGCAGGCGTTGCCTTACGACGAGGCGACGGTGCAGGAACGTGTGCGGAAATATGAGTCTTCAGGCGGAACCGCCATTTCAGAAGTCGATTATCAAGTCGCCAAGCGAGTGCTTGAACATTGGCATTTGCCGCCGCAACCGAAGCTAGTTTTCGTCCAGACGGTGTTGGCGTTCGGGCCTGTGGCGTTGGCACCATTCCCGTTTGAGATGTTCTCGATCTTTTCACTGCGGTTGCGCAAATACGGTCCGTTCGCATATAATCTGTTGTGCAGTTGCTCCAACGGCGGCAATGGCTATCTGCCCGATCGTTCCGCGATTGTAGCCGGAGGCTATGAAATATCATGGCGTGAAAAGGTTCGTGCGTATGTGACCACCCCCGAAGCGGGTGATGTTGCGATTACGCAGACATTGGCGTCATTGCGTGAATTGGCGAAATCTTGACCGTCGCGGAGGCGGATGTAGCAGTTCCCACAAGATGAAAATTGATACTGTTATTTGTGTCATGAATAGGGCGCTGAAATAGTCATTTGACTTCCAGCTAATCATCATTTTTTTCATGCCAGAACGTATTCTAAAAGGTAATATCATCACAGAAGAGCAGGCGTTTTTCGGAACGTTGCGTATAGAGGACAAACGGATCGCGCGCATTGAAAAGCAAGGCGGATTGCGGCCAGAGGCCAATTGGATCACGCCTGGTTTCATCGATGTCCATACGCATGGAATCGGTCCGTACACGGCCGTTTCTGGCGAAGGCGCGAAAGGAATGGCTACGTTTGCGCCGCCGACAGGATTGACGGGAGTCTGTCCGACGTTGGCGGCGGAATCGCCGGAAAGACTGCTGGCGTTCGTGAAAGAAGTCGCTGAATTGGTGAAATCGCCCGATCCAAATATCACGAAAATCATCGGAAGTCATTTGGAAGGGCCGTTCATTGATTATACCCATCGAGGCGGAATGGATAAACGACTCGTCCGCGGCGCGGATATGACGGAGGCACGTCGGCTGCTGGAGACGGCCGACGGCACGTTGAAGCTTATGACCATCTCGCCAGAAGTCGATGGGGCAGAGTCGGTTATCAATCTCATGGTTCGTGCGGATGTCACCGTTTCCATTGGACATACAGGCTGTTCAAATGAACAGAAGGACATGGCCATCGCCGCTGGTGCCACGCAAGTTTGCCATTTGTTCGATACATTTGACGGACGTCTTGTGGAGCATGGCGTCTCCAAGCCCTGTTTGGCAGATGCGGTTCTCATCGATGATCGCCTCATGAAGGAGATCATCTGCGACGGCATCCATGTTCCGCAGGAGCTCATCAAGCTTGCGCATCGTGCCGCTGGAGCTACGCATCTCATTGCCATCACGGATTCTCTGGCAGGGGCTGGACTGCCGCCTGGCAGCACCTTCCCTATGGCGGATGGACGCATGATGGTCATGACCGACGTGGCACGACTTGCGGACAATCCGGATAGCATCGTCGGCTCCTGCCTGACCATGGACAAAGTCTTCCGCAATCTGATCACGCGTTTCGGCTTCTCGCCAGTAGAAGCCGCAATGATGACCGCGACTAATCCTGCAAAATCCTGTCATGAAGACCATGTTCGCGGCTCGCTGAAGGTCGGATTCTTTGCGGACATCGCCGTCGTCTCTCCAGAATTCGATATGCAGGAGACGATTTTTGAAGGACATACCATCTATGCCAAGTAGTTTTTCACATGTACTTTTATATTTTGTATTGATGTTTATTTGAATCTCAAAATGCCAAACAAGGCAATTTCGCGTGGGGAAGATTGACCGACTGGCGCCCAGATAGCGTCGTCATGTGTTTTTGAGTTGCGAGTGGCATCGGCGGGACGAATGGCTTGAAAACGCCATTCGCTTCCAGATTGCAGGCGGTAGGAATTCCATAGGATGGCGGTATTCTTCATGACGGCGATAGGCAGTTGCAGCTCGATGATACCGTTCGTGCCGTCATTGCCGACAGCGTATGGCAACTGTGGATCCCATGTCGGAACATATTGGATGGAATCGCGCAGATTGCCGTCAAGATCGATGGCGATTTCCGCGTATCGCGGGTGTTTCAACGGTGTTGCAAAGAAGAAACGGATGCCGTCATGACCGCGCATGGCATCATCGCGAGGAAGTTTTTCGCTTGTTGTTTTCGGTTGCGGCAGGATGGCGGCAAGATAGATGGTCTGTGTTGTTTCGTTCCAAAGGATCTTGCAATCGCCCTGTGGATGGCCGTCTGGTGTCAACAATGGAAAGATGGCCGCATGATCCCATGCCTCTTCGTTGAGTCTGCCGTCGATGGTCACTTCCAGTTGAGTATGAGGCGCTTCCAAAACGGGAAGGGCGACCGTTGCCATTTCCAGTTCATGCGTGTATTGCTTTTCAAATGTATCATAACGCGGTAATTTAAAGGGCTTCAATGCATGCAAATCGTCGATGGCGGTACGAAGCAGTTCGGCCTTCTTGGCGCGATCTGCCGTGAAACGCGACAGGTCGTATTTTGAAAGCATGGAAATATACATATCTGCGGCTTTTTCATCTGTAAGAAGTGTTCGGCTGACGGCGTGTCGGAAGGCTTCTTTTGCATTGAAATCACGTGGGTTCCATAAGTAATCCATATACACTGCTCCAATGGGCCGATTGCTTAGAACACCGTAGTCATGGGAATTTGTGAACATGATACCATCGGTGTCCAGATGGTAAGTTGGATAGAAATCAAGTGGACCGGGCGGACATGGGCCTTGATTCGGATTATGCCATGTGTAGATTTTGCGATGCGGAGCGAGCAGGGCGGCATATTCGTCAAAATCCGTTTTGGTGATACGCGAACTGACGACTTGGCGGCCAGTCCAGACGACATAAACATCTTCAGGAAGTTGTTCTCCAAGATGCTTCAGATAGGTTCGTGCGGGCTCATGGATGGCGTCATGTTGGTCAAGCGAATACGGCCCTGGACAGAAAGCGAAAACGGCTTGCGGGAAGTCTTTACGAAGACGTTCGGACAAAGTTTTCATCAACATGCCATGAGCCGTGCCGACATCGCCGAATTGTTGTTTTTCGTTGTTGCTGACAAAATCATATTGGCCTTCATGCTTTGGCACATAATCGTCAACACCAATCATGATGTGTGTGAAGCCTGATTGTAAAGCGAAACGGCATTGTGATTCCAGTTGTGAGACATGTTCGGGATTCGCACAATCGAAAGAACGTGATTGCGCACCCGCGTATATGTTGTAAACGAACATGAAATCCAAGAGGTCGCCTGTGTCTTCTTTGAACTTGCGAAGACGTTCAAGCTGCGACCGCCAGTCGGCGTCTTTTGAATATGGTGGCTTCTTGTCTGGCCCGAAATTCTGCCAGCCAGAACGATACTGCATGCCGAAGCCGTTGTTTTTGAGTTCAGCCGCATAGCGGATGAGTTGCTCGGCAGTTGGGATGAAATAATCGGAAAGATAGCGATGTGGCCAATGTGGGTAGTCGGTGATGTCCGATATGATTATTTTGCCGTTGGAAATCATCTGGAGAAATGTCGCACCTGCATAGAAAACGCCGCGGTTATCATGGCCAACAAGACAGATGGTGTATGCATTTTTTTTATTATCATGGAAACAACGGATGGTGTAGCTTTCGGGCTTTTCCACGACTGATGGCGGTATCAGATAATCGCTTAACAACGGATCACCATTCTTTGCGAGAATGAAATCAATGATAGGTGCTTTGTCATCTTCAGGAGAAAGATTAGCAGTGATTTTTTCATTGATCAAGGCTTGGATGTATGGTGAACTCTTCTCTGGAGTTTTGGAAACATGCAGATGGAACTTGCCTGTTGTCAATGGAATCGAGACTTTTTCATTGGAGCATTCCTGTACTTGCGGCAGATAGTCGAATGGCGCGGCATGGAGCAGGGCAAAACAGGAAAGAAAAAACAGAATGGTTAAGATACGGACGGTTTTCATATTCGTTTTTTTAACGGAGAACCATGTGTCTTTGCCGATTGGCTTTGTAGTTTTCAGTTGTCTTCTTCATAATAATATGAATAATCAATTCCCTTCATGAATATTTCACGGTCGGCGATTTTGTCAGTCAGTGCAGGACGGAGCAAATCCTTAAGTGTGGATGCGTTTGACACGCTTCGACGCATGGCATCCAAATAGGCCCGTTTATCAACTTGGCTCCAATCAACGCAAAGCCGAAGATTCTTCTTGAGCAACATGTCCAGCCAGATACGCGTGACACGCCCATTTCCTTCACGGAACGGATGGGCGACATTCATTTCGACATATTTGTCGATGATTTCATCAATACTGCCTTCTGGCATTGCCTCTATTTTTTGCAGTGTTTCAGACAGAAAACGGGCAGGAGCAAACGTAAAGCCTCCTTTGGAGATGTTGACAGTGCGGATTTGCCCTGCGAAATCATAGAGGCCACCAAAAATGTAGGCATGGATCTGCTGTAGCCCTTTTACTGTTCCTGTTTCGATGCTGTCGATCAGTCCACTCTCAAAAAGAGCGTAGGCCTTTTGTTTGCTTTTGGCATCTACTGTGTTGTCAGAATAGAGAAACCAGTCGAGAAAACCGCTTGCCTTGTTGTTGGGAAATGCCTTGACAAGTTCGACAATCCCTTGGGCATCAAGAACATCACTTGCATAACGTTTGCCATCGGCAGCGACGAGCTTCAGTTGGGTAGTGGCACTAACCAACTGATTGCCCTCACGTTTCAACTTGGTCTTGAGCCATTTCCAATAGTTACGGTTTTTGGCGTAGTTATCTTGGTCGTTCAAGACGCCTATAACATCGAGTACGGAGAAGAACCAACTGTTAGCCACGTCGTTCCAGACAGCGCGGACTTCCTTGTCGTTGAAGAATCTAATAGATATTTTGGGCATGTTGTTATGATGAAAGTAAGAATAATATCAAAATTAATAAAATATAGCTTCTTACGCGTGTGTCAACAATTTGGTTGGTGATTGTTTTCATATGGAAAAACAAAAGCCTAAATTGTCCGTCTGGCAGAAGAAGTTGCATGATGGATGAATGGCGGTATAGTAATGTCATTAAAAGGTTGTAAATGTTCAGTTTCAAGTCTTGTGCATGCCATGTGGTCAATAGGAGCCATTGATGCAAGTCCATGAAATACAAATATTTTGCAGGAATGCCAGAAAAGCCTTCTGTTTTTTGGCTATGTTTGTCCTGCTCATGGTGAGCAATGGTTGTTTTACCTATGTTGCAGAAAGCATCTGCTACCGATGCCATGACGACATCCAGATTATCGAGAGACGGGGTGAAGTGTCAAATGACGGGAAAAGACTGTCCATTTATCTGAAAAAACGGACGGATTACTGCCGTGACCCGTTCGGAATCTGGAAAGGGAGCATTGAAGAAGAGGGAACCTATGAGTATCCTCTGACAAGTCCCGAACCGCATGCTGTTCTAAAGCAGTTTCCCGTCGTTCTTGATGACAACTGCACACTACGTGCTTCCATGCAACCTCTTGAAGTGAAGAACGGAAAAGAGGCGGAAGCCAAGGAGGTTAACGATGCAGATTACAATCCACTGATTCTGCCTTTGCTTCAACAGGTTGAGCCCGTATTTGAGATACATGGCCAAAAAAATGACACCATCCGCATCCATCCGGATGATCTTCCGTTCCTTTCCCGTCCATTTGTATACAAGTATTGGGGCTATTATTCTTGTTATAAATTAGTCATTCCGTATAAACAGGAAAATGGAATCTATTATATGTATTTGCCAAAGAAGGGCCTCATTTCTCCATCGAAAATGCCTAAAAAACCTAACATAGGCACACAAATATTGAAAACCCTTTTGATACCGCCGGCTATGTTGTTGGATGTTCTCACTTTTCCAGTGCAAGCCATATATGTGGTTTATAGGGGAGCAGATTGTTGATTTCAAATAAAAATAAAGGAACATCAAATGAAATCTTGTCAAACAAATCGTTTTTACAGTCGTTTTTCCATATCCTGTCTGCTCTTGTGGGCGACGATGCTTTGTGCTGCTCCATGGCCGGTTGCGGAGCCGGAGAGCGTTGGATTCCAGTAGGATAAACTGGAAAAAGTCGCTGAATACGCGAAGGAAAACACGGGAACGACGGGGCTGGTTGTGGTGGTGAACGGCAAAATCATCTACACATACGGCGATATCAAGCAAGTCTCCTATACCGCGTCATGCCGGAAGAGCGTCCTTTCCATGCTTTATGGAAAATACGTCGTCAACGGCACCATCAAACTGGATGAAACAATTGGGCAGTTGGGCATCGACGATGTGCAGGGGCTGCTTCCGCAGGAGAAGGAGGCGACCGTCTATGATTTAATCACGGCGCGTTCGGGCGTCTATCATCCCGCGTCGAATCCAGGCGGCATCCCGGAAGACAAAAAATACGAACGCGGCGTGACAAAGCACGGCACACGTTTTGTTTACAACAACTGGGATTTCAATGTCGCGGGAACGGTTTTCACGCTTAAGACTGGTCTGGACATCTACGATGCGTTGGAACAAGATCTGGCGAAGCCGCTGGGCATGGAGGACTTCGACCGTGCAAGGCACAAACTTAGCGGCAATGCGGAGATGTCGAAGCATCTTGCCTACTATATGCATTTCTCCACACGGGACATGGCGCGGATTGGCCAGCTGATGCTCCAGAAAGGACGTTGGAACGACAAACAACTTGTTCCAGAAGAATGGGTTGCGCGTAGCACGTCGGTCGTTACGCCGTTGAACAGAGAACTCCATTGCGGCTACGGCATCCTGTGGTGGTTGCTTCGTGACAAGCAGTATCCTGAACAGTTTAAAGGCGCGTATTCTGCGGAAGGCATGTACGGGCAGTTCATTACGGTTTTTCCGGCCATGAACATGGTCGTGGCACACAAATCTGCCGGCAACTCGAAGAAGAGCACGAAAGAATCGCAGTATCGTCATATTCTGCGGCTGATCGTGGAGGCTTCGTTACCACGAGAGAAGCCCGCTGAGCCGAAAGCGAAAGATCCCGCTGAACAGAAGGCGGAGGAAAAATAGACGACGCTCTGTATTAAAAACAGGATGCTTTGCCATTCTGGATTTTAATGCTAAAAAATCTCATACTGTGGCGTTTTATCTTGACTCCGTCTTCCGATAGGCCAATGTAATGCAGTTTCATCTTATAGCTACCATCGGGAAAGCCGTCCAATGATGTCTTCAGGCAGGCGAAGCGTTGCGAGTAATCAAGTGTCGCCATCCATTTCTTATCGCCGTCGCTCTGTGATAGGAAGAGGTACACTTGTGTCTGTAGGGCAATTTGGCGGTCATCGATAAAGTTTTCAAAAATGACTGAGTTTTGATCGATTTGCATACGGCAACTACTTGGTATGGAGCCTGCTTCATCTGGGAGTTCTGAACAGGGTGACCATGGGGAAAAATCAACATATCGTGTCTGTTCAGGGCGGACAGCGCCGTCAGACCAGACGGGCGGTTGGTCATAAAGGGAGGGCAAGTCAGTGGGAATGCCGTATTCTTTTAAGATGAATCCAGCGATGTCTGAAATCTGGCATGGGACGGAGTTGAAAGCCATGGCTTCACGATGTTCATGACGTCGTTTGACGAATGCAATATTCTGGATATCATAACATTCTGTGTGGTCTCCTACTAGAAGTATGGTTGCATTGTCATAAAGTCCCAAAACTTTGAGTTGTTGGAGAAGCAGTTCAAAATTTCTCAAGCTTCCCCGCAACTGATTGTATTTCAGACCATTGGATGTTCTGTTCATATTTTCATCAATGGTGATGGTTTCATGAGCGCCCTGTAGATGGAGGTATTTGAAGACAGCCGGATGTTTTCCGATGATACTTTCCTCACGCAAATGGCGGTTGAAGGTTTGGTCAAACGTCTCTCGAAAACCGAGTGGATGCTGATCTGTGAAAATCAGAAAGGGAAGCGAGTTTAAAGATGGAAACAGTGGCATCAGAAAGAAAGGGCATAATTTCTTGTTAAGTTGCTCATTGATCTTGTAAAGAGCTGTTTTTCGCTGTGTGATGTATAAGCGGGTGGAATTGTCCAGCACGTCTGGGGAATAACTGATAGTTGGCAGAAGAAAGGGATAGCCTTCTGTTCGAAAGCCTTTCTTTTGCAATGCGATGAACAAAGATGAGTCGGCTTTGCAGGCGTTGGCGAGATAGGTGGCGTGGTCGTCGTCGGAAGGAATGCGGAAATCTTTGCGCGGGAAATTGATTCCGCTGATCATAGCGGGGATAGCGTACATTGTCCATGGAAGAGGGGAGATCATCCTGTCGAAACATGTGAAGTCTCTCAGTGATTCCTTGAAATCTGGATATTTATCCAGCACTTCCTTGCAGATGCCTTCGCCCATGCAGTCAACGACCATGATGATGATGTTCTCTTGGCTTCCGAATGTGAATTTTCCTTTTTCTGAGAAAGTATATTGCTTGAAGTCATAACTTGCTTCCTTGTAATGAGCTATGCTATTCATCATGACGACTGCTTGGCTGAGAAGGATGACCCATGACAGTCTGACTGCATGGCGTGACAAGAAATTTCGGTATAACCATGCAACAACAAAAGGCAACGCCAGAAGCAGGCAATGTATGATGGCAAGCAGTAGGAATTCAGAAGAGAAATGATATTCTATTCCCCAATTGAAGAAATATGATGACCATGCGTGGTATTGGAGGAAGATATCACAGCAACAGGCCAAACTGAAGGCTTGTGTAATGGCGGGCGATTTCATATAGGCGATGGCCAATAGGCTTGCCAATAGGATGGAGGTTGTCGTTATCGCTACGGCGAACGATATCAGCAGGAAGGTTGGGCCGATATTGAATTGGTCTGGATTCGTGAAATAAAGGATTGCCCCGGGTGCGAAGAGTAGCATGGAAAGGGCGGATGATATCCATAGGCATGACAGGATATGGTTGAAATATTGCTTCATGAAATTGTTCATAGACGGGATGGTGGAAGACGGACGGTATGTGATTCTTGTTCTTATTTTGACAGTTCCAGCATGACTCGTCTGGAGTCGGGAAGTGGTGTGGCATGACAAGAGGCATATTTCTTCAGAAAATCGTTGCGGACGTTGTCAAGCGTCCAGTCTTGGTAGATTTCCTCCCGTCCACGTGTCAAGCGTTGTGTCTGTTCGTCATCCAGCGGGACGAATTCGACCAGTGCAGCAGGGGCCAGTCTGTCAAAGAGGGAGACGATTTGTCGGATGGACCAGTTTCCTGTGATTCGTAGATGATGGATCAATGCCAGCCCTAGAACGCAGTCGGATGAAAAACGCTTGAAGAAGGAGTCTCGTTCAATGCTGAGCACCCCGAGATCCGGCAACGGATTATTTAAATCAAGAAGGAGCGGCTGAATATCCGTCGTTAATTTTTGACCAAGGTTGTAGAGGGCTTCGACAGCGCATGCATCATAGTCCGCCGCAATGACAAGCTCTGCGAAGTCTGCGGCGATTTGGGTGAATACGCCTCCGTTCGCGCCTAAGTCGATACAGGAGTGGATTCGATGACGAATACAGAACTCTTTGACCAATTCTTGCTTAGCGGCAAAACTGCGGTCGGAATAGCTGTTGTCACTGTAGTAATGCTCCCATGCAGTAGCTTGGGCAGGTGGTTTCATGGATGCGAGCCAGCCATGCATTCCGTCAAGTAAGGCGAGAAGCCGCTGTTTGGGAAGGTGCGATAGGCTTCTTGATGACTTGTCAGAGGAGATTCGTCTTTCGAGCGATGCATGGCAGTGGATGTGCAGAAATGGATTTGGTTGCAGCCATGTGTACCATGGGAGGAGATGTGAGACTAGATCAAGGGGGATGCCGTCTATGTTGGTTGTAAATAATTGCAGACAACGAAGATCCACCTTTTTCATCAGAAGAAGAGGTGCGATAAAATGCATGACAAACTGCCGATAGGCGCGCCATGGTGTGTCTTCTTGGTATAATTCAAAAGATGTATGGTCCAGAAAGACTGGGCGGCATTTGCTGAAGGCTACGTTAAACGCCGTGGCATCTTTGAGAATCATCCCGCAGACGAGTGCCTCCTGCATTAGTTCCACCGTCAACAAGGCGGCATCCCGGAGTTGGCTGAAGCACCATTCGTATGGATAACTGATATACGGAAGGCGTGTGAGGTGAAGTATAGCTCCCTGTTCGTCTTCCTCTATGATGTTGAATTCTGCCAACTTGCCTTGTTCGACAAGACGTTGCGCGAGACCAGAGCGAATGAAATGGTCAAAGGAGGTGCGCCCATGCGGAAGAATCTGACGGTACAGTTCGCCGTCCTTTTCGAAGACGAATCCATCCGGATCGCGGAAAGAGGCAGAGAGATTATCCGCGTTCATCATGTTTTTTCTCCAGACCGTCATTTGACAAGTGTCTTTTGGACAGATGCCTTTTGATACAAGCTTGGATGTTCTTGAAAAAGAGGATTACTGTAAAGAATCCAGCGGCAATGACTTGGAGCATCATGCTGCCCGTTCCGGCGTCGATGTACATAACTGTTTCCTTTTGGATATCGATGAGTTGACTGTTTCTCGCTCCAAGCTGAACCAATACCCTTTTCCATCACAGAACGTAATTTTTTTGTTTTTATTTTACAGGTGTTTGAAAAAATATTTTTCTTGAATGTGAAAATAGAATGCATGATGTCCTTATTGCGGAAGAACTGATTAGCGGCTACATTATTCTCATGTAGGGGTGAACAGAGGACCATGAACATATTGGCAATATATTATTGTATAAGGTACGCATTATGCAGAATAGACCGGATATTTGGATTTGGACGGAGCCATTGGCGTTTGATAACGAAGCGGAGGATTGTGGTGTCGCCGCATATTTTGATGCGATGGGATATGTTCCGGAAGGTATCAGTTTGTTGTTGACAAGCATGGATTTCGTCCTGCAACATGAGAATTGGACGACGGAACATGTGTTTCCAGAAGACATCTGCTCGCGGCTTGGGCATCATGGCAATGGTGTTCGCAACCGCCAGAAATGGACGAACTTCCAACTGAAGAAACTCATCGGGCTCATCCGTGAACGCGGCGTGAAGGTCGTGTTCTCACAATTTCCCTATAATCTTCATAACAAATTCCATTGCGAGTTCGTGTCGGATCATCCTGAATGCGTGACATACGGCTCATTCTGCATGCTCAGCCGTCTTGCAGATGGAACGCTGGCGGAAGATTATTATGTGAAAAAACTTTGCGACGTCGTGGATTACTATGGCTTTGACGGATGGCATGGACCGGACGGGCTTGGGCCGTTCTTCCACGGCATCATGTGCCATGACTTTGGTGATGCCTTCGCGCGGCAATTCCGCGATGCCGTCGGAAAGGACAAATTCCCGCCTGAATTCGATCATGATCTGGCGGCTCCAAACGACTACGCATCGCGGCGAATGGAGTGGATTTGGAACAACTTACGGGATGAATGGATCGATTTTGTCACGAAACGCTCTCTTGACGCGTGGCGGAAAATCAACGCCGCCATGCATGAACGCGGACGGATAACCGTCATCAATTCGCCTGATACGAAAGGCGTTTTCGCAGGATGGTATTTCTCTGGCTTCGACTATCGTGAAATCGCACGCATGGGAGTCGATATCATGGTTGCGGAGACGACCATCACGGGATTCACGTTGCTGAAAGGGCAGCGCGATTATCTGACGGAGCTGAGCGCAATGATGCAGGAGATGACGGCGTCCATGCCCGGTGTGAAAATCTGCATGATGCCGTCGATCAAAGATGCGGTCGAAAGCTATGATTCGATGATCCACATGCACGGCATGTTTGAACGGGACGTCCATTATCTGGCGTCCCGTTGCATCTATCGCAACGGCAGGCTTGAACGGACGGCGAAAGGCTTCTGCGTTTGTCTGGGCGATTATTTGCGCCGTCAAGATTGGCAGGAATTGGATGAATTGTTGAAAAATGCATGGGTGTTCAAGCCTGTAAGTTCGGGAGAACTTGTGTGGATTCATGATCCATCCATGTATGAGACCATGAGGATGCAATTCCGCCAGACTGGCGTGGAGGAATCGTATTTCCAAATTGCCAAATTGGAGGAAGTTGCGGGCATTGATATTTCGTCGATCGCGACGCCGGACAATCTGCCTGCCATCGACCGTCCGCTGATTGTGCCGAACTTCCATCTGCTGTCCAACGACGTCAAACAGAAGATTCTCGAAAAGAAGCGGTTAACCGTCATCATGGGCGATTTGGACGACTGCGTCATTCCAGATAGTGCACGCGTGTTCCGCCTGCCGTTGATTTCGGGCTATACGCTGTCATGCGCTATCCTTAATGGTAATCTGTCGGCGGAGATTGCGACTGATGACAGCGCCTTTTCGTCTGCGCCGTTTGCTTCTTACGCCCCCAGTTGGAATTCGTATGGCGATCGACCGCTTCACGTGGAGGTTCCGGACAGTTTCTGGAAACGTTGCGGCGACGCGATTCGGACGGCGTTAGGGCCGCTTCCATTGGAGCATTCTGAAAAAGCGCCGCGTGTGTCGTTTTCTGGTGGAGGCGATGTGTCTAAGTATCTGGGGCTGTTTAGGCAATGGTCTGAAAATGGCGATGAACGCATCGGCATCTATTCACGCATTCCGCGCTATGCGACACCGACCTACAAGATTGGTCGAGACGATGTGTCCATTACGATTCGCACGGAATTTCCGCGCGGCGAACTGTGTTCACGCGACGGATGGTTGTTGTGTGACGAACCGTTTGGCAAGCCTGTCCATGTGCCACCTTGCGGGATTCTTGTGGCGGACATTACCGCTTCGCGGAGCTAAAAGCTTAAAGCTGAAAGCTTAAAGCAAATACAGACGCTTTGTGGAGCTTACAGCCTAAAGCAAATACAAATGCCTCGCTTTGATTTCAATGGCGAGGCTTTTTGTTGGTTATTCTTGAAAGTGAACAATTGTTCATTATATTAACGATCGTTCATTTTTTGAAAAACTGAAAAAAGGAGATGAAGCAATGTCAATGTCTGTCAAAATCCGTCCTGAAACGGTTCAGGATTATCGTGTTACGGAAAATTTGGTTCGTGAAGCATTTTGGAATGTGTATCGGCCGGGAGCGTTGGAGCATTTTGTTTTGCATCAGTTCCGCAGTCGGCCTGAGTTCTGTTCGAATCTGGATTTTGTCATGGAAATGGACGGGGAGCTTGTCGGGCAAGTAATGTTCGTGAAAAACACGTTGAAGACGCAGGGCGGAGAAGAACTGCCGATTCTGTCGTTGGGGCCGATTTGCATCCACCCGCAGCATCAAAGGAAGGGCTTGGGCAAGCAGTTGTTGGATTATGCGGTGGCACAAGCGGGACAGACGGATGCCGTGGGAATTTTCATGGAAGGGAATATCGATTTTTATGGGAAGAGCGGTTTCGTGGTCGCTTCAACGCTTGGCGTGTATTACATGGACGAGCCGTCGGATGATCCCGTGCCATATTTTCTTGGCAAGATGCTCAAGCCGAAGTATTTTATAAATTTGGACACGCGGTATTACGTTCCGCAGGGGTATTTGGTCGATGAAAAGCAGGCGGAGGAGTTTGATAAGCAATTCCCGCCGAAGGAACGGCTGAAACTGCCTGGACAATTAGTATAAAAAGGAAAGAAGCTTATATGCGCAAGACACGGGAACTGATTCTCCAGACGGCTTTGAAGTTGTTTTCGCAGAAGGGCTTCGAAGCCGTCAGCGTTCGCGATATCGCCGCCGAATTGGAGTTGACGGCTCCCGCGCTGTATGTCCATTTCAAAAGCAAGCAGGATATTCTGGAGGCGATTTTGCGCAGAATGGAGGAGCGGGACGCGGAGCTGTCGGGGCAGGATGGCGTTCCGCAGGAGACATTTGCGGACAATCCAGATGCATACGGCCATGTGCCGTTGGACAAATTGATGGCGTTCACGATGGACATGTTCCGCTATTGGACAGAAGACGAATTCGCCGTGCGGTTCCGCCATCTGCTGACTATCGAACAGTTTCGGGACAAACGGTTTGCGGATTTGTTTCAGCAATATTTAGGCAACGGCGTCGTCCAATATCTGGAGGATATCTTCAGAAAGAACGCGCATGGCGATTCACATGATCTGGCGGTGTCCTTCTGGGCGTTGTTCCGTTTTTTACTGGAACAATATGATGTTGCGATGACCAAAAAGGCGAAGACATTGATCGTCAAGCAGTTGGAAACGTATCTGAAGGATTTTGCTGAACAGTTGAAGATCCACTAATGAATTTGGAGTGGTCAGTGGTTAGTGGTTAGTGGCCATTGCTTTTAGTTTTTTGACTTTCGGCTTTCAGCTCCGTGAAACGGTAGGCTGCGGCGGCTGTCATCGCCTCGCGGAGGAGATTATTATGCTTTTTTTCATATTTTTTTGAAAAAAAGCATAAGATTATGAGACTTCATTCGTCTAATTATCAAACAACACGCCATTGGACGCGATGGCGTGTCATGAGGAGCGCTTCTTCAATGCATTGGATAAGGATAACAAAATGAAGGACAAAGACCAGGAGTTCCGACAGCTGATCAGCGGCGAATTGCCTGTGCTGCGTGGTGGAATTTACCGCATCGTGGGCAATGCGACCGATACGGACGATGTCGTCCAGGATGCGATGCTGCGGGCATATCGCCAGCTTGGCACATTCAAGAATCAGGCTTCGTTGTGCACATGGATTTACCGTATCGCCGTGAATTGCGCCTTCGATTTTGTGCGGCAGAAAAAACGGCAGTTGAAAATGATGACCGACTATGGCGAGAATGCGTTGAATGAAACAGCGCAAGAACATGATGAAGAACAACTTCAGGCTTTGGAAGAGGCGGTTGCGGATTTGCCGGAAAACTATCGTGAAGCCATCGTGTGGGGCTGTCTGAGCGATTTGTCCGGTCATGATGCGGCAGAGAAACTTGGATGTTCGGAAAACACGTTGTACCAACGCGTGTTCCAGGCCAAGCAGATGCTGAAGAAAGCTTTGATGAAGGAGGATGAAGAATGAACGATAATCTTGATAAGCAGTTGGAAGCATGGAAGGAGCAATGCTCTCTGAAGGATGTGCAATTTGCGTCGGAAGAGAAGTTTGCGGCGGATTTCTTTGAAAAGGCTGTACAACTTCCAGCAGAAAAAGTTGCAAAGAAGACATTCTGGCCGGTCATCTGCAAATTGGCGGCATGCGTGGCGGTCATACTTTGCTTAGTAGTGATGTTGTTGAAGCAAAATAAAAAGAACGAAGCGGCTGTTGCACGGAATGTATCGTTGGCCAAAAGTGTTCAAACTGAGTCGCTTGAAGCAAAGATGGAGCAAAACGATGAAGTGGTGGAAGCCGATGCAGAAGCCGCTGAGACCAAGCCAGTTATGATGAACGTGGCGGCGAAAAGGAAGGAGGCTGATTCTGATGACAGGGCGGCAATGAAAGAGAGGCGAGCTGTTTCTATGGCCCTTAAGCCATTAACGCTGTCGGCAGAATCAATGAAGGAACAAGATGAAGAGGTTGATGAGGCAGTTGCTGAAACGGTTGCATCCCAGCCTGTTATGGTGAAGGCTATATTAAAAGCGAAACTTGCCGATTCCGACAGTGATTTGGCGTTGATGGCATCAAAGCCTGCTTCTTTGCCTGTGACAACTCCCATGGCAAATGCTCCCATTGTCGTCAATGATGACGCTATTGCTTTGGATGGAAATGGCGAACTTCGTGTTTTGAAAACAAAACGAATTGGCAATATGGCCATCACGGGGCTTGATGGAGCTAACGTGGTGAATGATGGTTATCTAGTTGATAATGGCTATGATAAAGCAAAAGAAGAGATTGCTGGTCATGATTTCTTGACAGATGATGATATGGCCGATATAGCTAATGATAGCTATAATAAAGCAAATGAATACATTGCCAATAAAGTACTTGAATCGCAGGCTTTGGACTTTTCATTGACGAATACTGGTGGAAATGTCGATATCATGTCATTGGGAACGGCATTGACTGTCGGTGAAAATGCAATAGCCGGTAATGCAAATGTAACAACTAATATGGAAAAAGCGGGATATTATCAGGAGAATATTGGGGATGAAACAGCAATAAAGGTCGATACAGCAGATGTAGCGGATAAAGTTGCGGCAGATACAGATATAGATGTAGCAGGTATAGTTGCGGCAGATATATTGGATTTCCGCCCCTATCAATCTCCCATTGATATAGCAGGAAGAGATGTGGCGGATATATTGGGAGATACATCCTATATATCAGAAATAAAAGTGAATGATGAGGATACTGTCGCTTTGTATTATGACGGGAAAGATTTGGCTGTCAAGAAGAAGCAGGTTTCGACTTCAAGAAAAGACTTGCACGTTTCCACTACAAGCACAAGTTCGAATGATTTGGCTGTTATGGAGAAGCAGGTTTCGACTTCAAGAAAACACTTGAATGTTTCCGCTACAAGCACAAGTTCGAATGATTTGGCTGTTAGGAAGAAGAGGCTTTCGACTCCATCGTCATCGAATACAGAGGAATACAAGAATGTCAGTGAAAAGCCATTTTTGACGGTTTCTGCCAATCCGCTTTCGACCTTCGGGGCGGACGTGGATACGGATGGCTACAAGATGATGCGACGCATAATCTTGCAGGTGAACCGTTTGCCGCCGTCAACTGTCGTCCGCATGGAGGAGTTGCTCAATTATTTCCATTATGATTATCCCATGCCTGAAAAGGACGATATGATGCGGCCGCATTTTGAAATGCAGGCCGCGCCATGGAATCCGTCCCACCAGTTGCTGTTGGTCGGTGTCCAGGCGAAAACAATTCCTGTGGAGGAACTTCCGCGTGAGGCACGGAAGATTTTCGTCAAAGGCGTGACAGGCAATATGGTCATGATTTGCCGCGATGTGCAGTTCCAATTGGAGTTCAATCCGTCCAAGGTGTTCGCATATCGTCAGTTGGGCTATGAATTACGGAAAAAGGCTTCTTCTGAGTTCCGTGATGCCGCGAAGGATTCCAGTGATGTCGGCATGGGGCAGCAAGTCACGGTGTTGTATGAACTTGTGCCGGCTGATGCGTCGGAGGATGTCAAGAAACAGGCCGTGCCTGGATGGCAGCCGCTGGAATATGCGAAAACGGAGGCGATCGCCAACGATGAATGGCTGACGTTCCGCATGCGTTACAAACTGCCGCAAGGCGATGCCCCCGCCGTGGAGAAAACGACGGCGTTGACGAATCCGCCTGCAGCGACCGACAATTGGAACTGGGCGGCTTCCGTCGCTGAAACCGCCTTGAAACTTCGTCGTTCGTCATACGCGGGCGATGCGAATTACGAACGGGCCGCGAAGCGTGCACAAACGGCTTTGGGCGACGATGCCGACGGACAACGTGCGGAATTCCTGTTGCTCATCCACAGAATACAGGAATTGGACGCCAAGTGATGATGGCATGATGCCATGGCGGCAGACGATAATCCGCTGTTTGATTATAAACCACTAATGAACACTAATGAACACGAATGTTCGTTATGAGTCCACTGAATACACGGAACAAACAGATTGCCTCGCCGCCGGGCCATCAAGCCGTTGAAGGATTTGATTAAATAAAATGAATTCTGAATGCTGAAAAAGTCAACGGCTCCGGCGGCTCGGCGGTTGTCATCGCTGCGCGGCTGCAAAGGATGTCATGCGGAAGCTCGTAGCCATGGAGAAAATCTTCACAAAATAACAAGAAAATGAATGATTGTAGTACGAAATTATTTCAAGAATAATGATTTTTGAAATTGTCTATTGTGAAAAATAAGTTCTTCTCTTGATTAAAACAAATTATTATATATATTTATAAAATATCTACATAATATATTCAATTTTTATATCATGAAAAGAAATACTTCGAAAATCACGCTTAACGCATTGCCGGAGACGATCGCTATGGCCAAGCAACTTGCCAGTGAACATAAAACCAGCGTATCTGTGCTCTTTGCAAAATTTATCCGTGATTTGCATCAACTAGAACATTTGACAGTACCATCACATTTTCACTATGCGGTGAAAGATTTGCTGGGTAGTGCTGACGGCTGGACAAAAGACATGAGCTATGATGAAATCATTCGTCAAGCTAAATCAGAGGCGATTCAATAAAACTCTCAAGGACCACACAACATTACAATGACGGTGGCGTAGGTTGTGGAACATGATCAAAGCAAGCTCGTTGAGCCCATGAGGAAGGCTTCTTCCAAGGCGGCCGTGCCGCATGCGCGGTAGGCTTCGGAAAGATCCATGAAATCCGCACGGTTGTCGTTGGCAAGTGATTGGCGTAGAAGGGATTTCAGCTCTTTTGCACCAACGACGTCCTCCAATGGGGCGAGAACGGCGACTTTCGCGGCGGGAACGGCGATATGGATCGCGCGGACATTTTGCAATATGCCTTCGACCGTCCGTTCAGGGCATTCTCCTGCACGTAGATTTTCAGAACCGATATGGAGAATGACCAGTTTGGGAGATGTTCCCTCTAATTCTCCATGACGAATACGCCAGAGGAGATTTTCGTTTTTGTCGCCGATGAAGCCCATGTTCAGGACGCGGTGGTTGTTGAAGAAAGGAGTGTCCAGTTCAGGTGGGCGAGGGTACATCTTGTCGCCGTACCAATTCAAGCCACCCCAACGGTGGATGATTCCGTCGCCTGCGATGACAATGTCCGGCTTGATGACGAAATCGCCGTTGCGCAGGATCATGGCGTGGCGAAAATGCCAGTCGTAAGTCCCGTCGCCACAGCCTTCAGCGTCGAGTCCATCATCCATTGTGAGATGGTCTGGATAGTCCAGAGGCGTTTCAATCCAGCCGAGAGTCGTCGCGCAACGTTGAACGTCATCGCCATGGATTCCCGATAGTTGGAGGTTGGCGATGACGGGGCCGTTGTCTGTGACTGTCACCCACGTGACGGAATCCATGATGCCGTAACGCAGGTCGTCGCGGATGACGCCTTTGTCAAGAATTCCGCCGCTGGTTCCCACCATGTAGTAGTTCTTGCCATGACGAACGGCTTTCACGTGGTTGTGCCAATCTCCGCAGAAAAGCGTGTAGTTGATGGAATTGATGTCGCGTTCGAAGGCGAGCCATTTGTCGCTGGTCCAGTCAATAGGCATGTGCATGAAAATGAATGTCCAACGTGCATCGGCATGGTCACGGATGGTTTGCCTTGCCCATGCGTATTGTTCGTCTGTAATGCCTTGGACGGGAATCCGTCCGTCGCGTCCGTCCATCGAGTCCAGACAGATGAAATGACAGTTTTTGTACATGAAATCATAGTACGTCTTGTTGCCATGTCGTTCCATCCAAACGCGTTTGGAGACATCATGCGCGAGGTGGTTGTTTGGCCAGCCTAGATTGATGTCATGGTTGCCGACGACATAATAGAAGCGCATGTCGAGCTTGTCGATAAAATTCTCCAATTCATTCCATTCGTCATTCATGCACTTTTCAGCATGTTGTTCTGTAGGCGAACAATAGCATCCTTCCACGAGATCGCCGACGCAGATGGTGAATTCAGGCCGCAGAAGATTCAAGGCCTTCATGGTCTCGCCGAAAGGCCCTTTGCGTTCTCCGCCAGTTCTGTCGGCGATGATGGCGAAATGGAAATCCTGCGGGTTGTCCAGCAGAGGCTTGTCCGTAAAGGGCAGGGCGATCTTTGAATCAGAAGATGCTTGCATATCTCGTGTAAATGATAGGTTGCGAAGGAATTCTGTCGCCGCTAAAGTGTTGTTGAAAGCCTATGGCATCTTGACCGTCGTCGGCATGAAGGCACGGAAAATCTGGCCAAAATCGACGGGACCGACGGATTTGTCACGATAGATTTTGATGAGACGTTCGACGCCTTCGTCGAGATGGCGGGACGTGACGCCGTGGCGGATGGAGAGGGAGGCCTCAATGAAAGCGGCGAGATTGTCGCATGCACGGATGATTTCGCCGTCGATGGGATGGTCTTTGGCGACATTGTGTTCACGGTCAAGTTGTTCGTAGGTGAGGCCAGTCTGGATTTTATTGTCGATGATGACGCGATTGGAGAATTCGTCTTCCGTGTAGTATTGAAGGTCTTGATGCCATTTGGTGGGTAGGAGCGGGAAGAGTTTCTCCTCCATCTGCTCCTTTTCATACTTCTTAATCAGTTCGTCGAGTTTTTCAACGGATTTCTTCACAGGCGTTGTGATGTCGCGTGTTAAGACTTCAGGCAGGTCATGGAAGAGGCCCCCCCAGAAGCCGTTGACGATGCGCTGTTCACAGGCGTCTGTATCTTGTAGCGCAAAATAGGTGAACGCGGCGACGACGAGCATGTGTCCAAGGACGGATGTGACGGGAATGCGCGGCGACTGCGACCACCGTTTCTGGAAGCGGAGCTGTCCGCACAGTTCCACAAAGCCTGCAGTCTTCCGTTTGAGGGAAATTTTCTGCACGCCGAGCAGGTCGTAGTGGTCTTCGATTTGGTCTTCGATCTGCTCACGA
>JAEEGK010010436.1_pt1 | contig 21432 bp, 21 predicted proteins | sample 8958771 | NCBI WGS metagenome assembly JAEEGK01 (sample SAMN16246547, study PRJNA631951) | gut metagenome | biome: gut microbiome; feature: rumen; material: SC-attached | host: Bos | place: Iran: Karaj | collected 2018-10 | reverse complement strand
TATATTCAGGCATGTTAGGGTTCGTATTGCCGCCTTTATCGATCCTTTTTCCGTAATTGACAATGAAGGTTATCAGATATCCCAGTCCCTGTTTGCTTTAAGCAGCGGTTCCTGGTTCGGGGTGGGCTTCTTTAACGGTACCCCCGACAGCATTCCTTATGTTGAAACAGACTTTATTTTCTCTGCAATAGTGCAGGAAATGGGCATTATTTTTTCAATATGCATGGTATTAATCTGCTTAAGCTGCTTTATCATGTTTATTAATATTTCACTTAAGTTCGATGACAATTTCTACAAGCTTACTTCAATCGGCCTTGGAATAGTATATGTCATTCAGGTTTTTCTTACCATCGGCGGCGGCACCAAATTTATACCTCTTACAGGTGTAACCCTTCCTTTTGTCAGCCACGGCGGAAGCTCCGTAATGGCTACGCTCATAGCTTTCTTTGTAATAGAAGGCATGTATGTCACGCGCGGGCCTCAGACTGTGCCCAAGAGCAAGAGGCGCAATAACATAGTTTTAGGCTTTACGTATATCATAATTGCCGCTTTTGCGGCTCTGTGCACTTATTTAAGCGTTTATGCCGCTACCCACAAAGAAGAACTTATTAACAACAGCTATAACCCCATGCAGGAAGTCATGATATCCCAGACAAAAAGGGGTTCAATTTATTCACGTAACAATGTGATACTGGCGGAGACCAGAACTGACATAAGAACGGGAGAAGAGACCAGATTTTATCCTTTTTACAACATCTTTTCCCACGCCATAGGTTATTCTACCAACGGTCGCGCCGGTGTTGAAGGTGCAGCCAATTACTACCTTATCAATTCCAATCAGCCCATAACCGAGCGTATGGCAGCCGACCTTACGGGCAACAAATATATCGGCGACGGTGTTATTACCACCCTTGATGAGAATCTGCAAAAGGTGGCTTACACGGCCCTCGGCACTTATAAAGGGGCGGCTATAGTTTCCAATCCCAAAACCGGTGAGATACTTGCCATGGTTTCAAAGCCGGACTTCGACCCCAACGAAATCGATGCTATCTGGGATGATTTGATTAATGACAACGAAAGTTCAGTACTGTTAAACAGAGCAACGCAGGGTCTTTATCCCCCCGGCTCTACCTTTAAGATAGTTACTTTACTCGAATACATAAGAGAGAACCCCGACACTTACAATAATTATCACTACAACTGTAACGGTTCCCTTAAGTTAAAAGAAGGCTCCATCAGCTGTTATAATCACCAGGTACACGGTTATCTGGACCTTACGGCTTCTTTTGCCAAGTCCTGTAACTCGTCCTTTGGTACCATCGGTTTAAGCCTTGACAGAACCGCTTTTGAAAAGACACTTAACAATCTTATGTTTAACTCGGCGCTTCCGCTTACCATGAATTACTCCGAAAGCGTAGCTCATGCATCTGCTGACTATGATGACATAACCATGGTTCGTACCGCCTTCGGTCAGGGTGACACACTCATGACGCCCATGCACTTAAATCTTATAACTTCTGCAATTGCCAATAATGGCGTGCTTATGAAGCCTTATATTGTTTCGGAAGTCGTAAACAGCAATATGAACACGGTTAAAGCCTTTTCTTCCGAAGAATACAAGCGTCTAATGTCCGAAGAAGAAGCCTCCACACTGACTGAAATGATGAGAGCGGTGGTTACCGGCGGAACGGGTAAAAGATTAAATAATAAAAAATATGCGGTGGCCGGAAAGACAGGTTCTGCTGAGTTTAGCAGCAAAACCTCCTCCACCCACTCATGGTTTACCGGCTTTGCCCCGATTGATGATCCTCAGATTTGTGTTACAATAATACTTGAGGACGCGGGCTCGGGTAATTTATATGCCACACCCATGGCCAAAAAAATCTTTGATGAATTCTTCAGAAACCTTGATACAGACGAAGATTACGAGGTGCCCGAAGAATAAAAGTTATATTTTATTTATGGAGGATTGCAATGAAAGAAGCAATCAGTTGCGGCGGTATCGTCATTTACAGGGGTAAGATCCTGGTTCTTTACAAAAATTTTTACGACCATTTTCACGGCTGGGTTCTGCCCAAAGGAACTGTTGAACCCGGTGAAACCTATGAACAGACTGCCTTAAGAGAAGTCAAAGAAGAGGGCGGTACTACAGCCCAAATCGTAAGCTATATAGGCGAAACCCATTATTCTTTTAAGGCCGGCAACGAAGAAATAATCAAAACAGTAAAATGGTTTCTTATGAAAGCGGGTTCTTTTTACTCAAAGCCCCAGAAGGATGAGTTTTTCGAAGACTCCGGCTTTTATAAATATCACGAAGCTTACCACCTTTTGAAATTCGACAACGAAAAAGGAATACTGGAAAAAGCATACAACGAATTCAGAACACTTAAACAAAACTCACAGTGGTTGGAAGGTTAAATGATATTAATGCCCAATTGCTTTGTGGATGAAGGAATCAAACATCCCGACAAAGTCATTAATAAACTTAATAAAGGCAGTCTTATAAAAGGGTACTATATTGTTTCTTTAAACGAAGAATCCGGAAGATTTGAGATTATTTCTTCCCGGATGTTTTTACAAAAATACTTTAAAGAGCGCGAGTACAAAGTTTCCGCCCTTTTAAAGACAAAAGAAGACGCTTTTGAGTATATTCGCTGCTTAAGCGAGCTTTCCTACGGCAAATTTAATGACTTTAATCCCCGTGAGATTATTAAGAGTGTGGACAAAGAAGATATTGCGGCCATATTCGACAAGGAGAATGAATAATGGCCATATTTCTGAAAGTACTTGGGATTATTGGAATAGTTTTGCTTTCCATACTGGGCTTAATTCTGCTTATTCTTTTCCTGGTACTGTTTGTACCGGTACGATACAAGGCAGAAGGCTCCTTTAAAGAGAATAAGCCCTCGTTTTCTGCCCGCGCATCATGGCTTCTTCATCTGGTAAGCGTAAGATTTACTCTTGGTGAAGAGGAGCCGCTTATTATAAGAGTATGCGGCTTTAAGATTAGGAAAAAAGAAGAAAAACTTCCTGATTTTGAAGAAGATACGGACGAAACCGATGATATAAAGGAATACCCTCAGGTAACCGATGACATTACGCTCCCGGTACCGGAAAGTCCCGATGAACCGATTCAAGCGGAAATTGCACCTGAATCACAGGTTTTGGCCGAATCAACATCAACCGAATCTGTCGTATCGGAGCCTGTTTTTTCAGAACCAGTTAACTCTGAACCACCGGAGGATTCCGACATTTTAGAAGAGTCTCCGAAAAAGCCCAAAATCGCAGAAGCTCACAAAAAGCCCCGAAAATCCCCTGAAAATGAGGACTCAAAGAAAGATTTTGAGAATCGGAGTTTTTATGATAAAATAAAAAAGTATATTGAAATTATTGAATCAAAACGCTTTAAACAAGCCTTTGAATATTCCAAAGACAAAATCGTAAAGCTTTTGAAACATATTTTGCCAAGACGCTTTAACATTTACGGAGAAGTCGGTTTTGATGACCCCTCGGTTACGGGACAGATTCTTGTTATTTCATCCATGTTGATTCCGATAGTCGGAGACAAGATTAACATTCGAGGCAATTTCGAAGAACCCGTGATAGATATTGAAGGAAAGCTTAAGGGCCGGATTACTTTATTTAAAGTCCTTTGGACATTGGCGGTTTTATATTTTAACAAAAATATACGAAAGATCATTAAAATGTTTCGGGAGGTATGACAGTAATGTCTGACAAGAATTGTACTTCTATTATAGAATCACTTTTAAAGGGTGTTGATGCGGTATTTTCCGCTAAAACCGTTGTGGGGGAACCGGTTCATATCGCTGACACCATAATCCTTCCTTTAGTCGATATTTCTTTCGGCATGGGCGCAGGCGCCAGTGCCAAGGAACAGAAGAACGGAGAAGGCGGCGGCATCACCGGTAAAGTAAGCCCCAGCGCAGTACTTGTTATAAAAAACGGTACAGCCAAGCTTGTCAACGTTAAGAATCAGGATGCGGTTACCAAGATTTTGGACCTTGTTCCCGATGTGGTTGATAAGATTTCCGATATGATTAACAAAAAGGATATGCCTTCCGACAAAGAAGTTATAGCTAAAGCCTTCCCCGAGGAGGATGAGGAGGAAGTTTAATGGATCAGTCTTTCGAAGAGATACTGTTAAGCGATGACGTTGAAAAACTAAATGACCTTAAAAGATGGCTTTTCGAGGAAAACATTCGACTTGAAATAAGGCAGAAAGAACTAAACGAGCTCCACGAGAAATTTTTAAATGAGAAAGTTGCTTTTGTGGAAGAGATGAAGGCCATTAACCTTCGTAACCTCAACGAAAGAAAGCGTTTGAAAGACGAAGAGCAGTTCTTTGATAAAAAGATGCAGATTCTTAAAGACGGTTTTGCGGATTTGGACAATGACCGTAAACGCCTTGCCAAAGAACGACTGGCTTTTGAAACCGAGAAACAGGTCACCAGATCAATCAAGCACGAAGAGGCCTATACGGATCTTGCGGGCTCCCTGTTTGCGGGTGTCAATAATTCACTGGCTTTAAAAAAGCGATACAGAGACCTTCTTAAGATTTTCCATCCCGACAATCTCTGCGGAGATTCGGACATGGTAACGGTTATTACAAGAGAATATGAGAGGCTTAAATCTGAGATAGATTTCTACAGATCGGCAAAATAAAAGAGAACCGAATTTCGGTTCTCTTTTTATAAAAAGATATTAATCTGAAATTAAGCTCTTTCAACTTTACCGGATCTTAAACATCTGGTACAAACATGAAGCTTCTTAGTAGTTCCGTCAACCTTGCAAGATACGGAACGAATGTTGGAGCCCCACATTCTGCTGGACTTTCTATTAGAATGGCTTACGTTATTTCCAAAATGAATACCTTTTCCGCAAACAGCACACTTTGCCATCTTAGCACCTCCTTAAAGCCTGGAATCTTTGCGAAACTCGCAACATAGAGATAATATCAGATAAGAATGCAAAATGCAAGCAAAAAATATAAAAGAGTTAAATCCGCAAAAAAATATGTTTCTTTTTTTAAGATATGAGGGTATAATGTCACATGTATGAGTTTTTATAACTAATCTTATCCGGAGGTGCGTATGAAAGGTTCGTCCATGAACACCCATCTTGGTAACGTAATTGTGGACCCCGGTGTTATCATGCAGTATGCGGGCAGTGTTGCCGTAGAATGCTTTGGTATCGTCGGAATGGCCAATGTAAATGTAAAAGACGGCTTGGTTAAGCTGTTAAAGATTAACTCTGCGGATATTTGCAGAGGCATACAGGTTTCTTTGACCGAAGGCGGTAAACTTTCTTTGGACTTTCACATCATAGTTTCTTATGGTGTAAGTATTCAGGCTGTTGTTGACAACCTTATTAATAATGTTAAGTACAAAGTCGAAGAGTTCACCGGTCTTGAAATCGGCAAGATTAACGTCTATGTAGAAGACGTCAAAGCAATCGACTAGGAGGATGCCACATGGCAGCAAATGTTATAAACGCAGAATTACTCGCCAAAATGTTTTTAGCCGGTGCTAAGAACCTTGAGGCCAAAAAAGAATGGATTAATGAATTAAATGTATTCCCCGTTCCCGACGGAGATACCGGTACCAATATGGTAATGACCATTATGTCTGCAGCCAAAGACGTACATGGTCTTCAGAGCACCAATGACATTACCATGCAGACCTTATGCAAGGCTATTTCTTCAGGCTCCCTTAAGGGTGCAAGAGGTAACTCGGGTGTTATTTTATCCCAGCTTTTAAGAGGCTTCACCAAAATGGTCAAGGAATCCGAAGAGATTACCATCCCCATGGTGGCAGATGCCTGTGAAAAGGCTGTTGAGACCGCTTACAAAGCAGTTATGAAGCCCAAGGAAGGTACTATTCTTACCGTTGCCAAGGGTATCAGCGATAAAGCCCGTGAGCTTACCAACGCAGGCTGCGACGATATGGAGTCATACCTCGATCAGATTATCAAGCATGCGGAAGTTGTTCTGGCACATACTCCCGACTTACTTCCTATTCTTAAGCAGGCAGGAGTAGTTGACTCCGGCGGACAGGGTCTTGTGGAGATTCTTCACGGCGCTTTCGATGCTTTCCAGGGCAAAGAAATCAATTTCGACCTGGGTGAATCCAAAGCTGAAGTCGTAGAGGAGGAAAAAGAAGAACTTAAGTCTGCTTACAGTACCGAATACATTGTTCACCTTGACAAAGTATTTAATATTAAGCACGAGATTGACTTTAAAGCATATCTTGAGACCATCGGTGAATCCATTTCAATCGTTACCGATGACGAGATTTTAAAGGTTCACGTATATACCAACGACCCCGGTCTTGTTATTCAGAGAGGCTTAAAATACGGTCAGCTTACCGACATCAAAGTTGACAATATGAAAGCCGACAATATAGCTTCCAAGGCTTCTTCAAAACCCGTAGAGCTCAAGGATTACGGCTTTGTATCCGTATCCGCAGGTGACGGATTAAGTGAGATTTTCAAAGGTCTCGGTGTAGATTATGTAATTGAAGGCGGCCAGACCATGAACCCCAGCACAGAGGACTTTGTGGAGGCTATTAAGAAGGTTAACGCCCGCACGGTATTCCTTCTTCCCAACAATAAGAACATTATCATGTCAGCCAACCAGGCTCAGTACCTTGTTGACGACAAAAAGGTAATCGTAATCCCTACCAAAACCATTCCTCAGGGTATCACCGCAATGATTAACTTTGTTGCCGATGCCGATCCCGAGTCCAATGAAGAGTGCATGTCTGCGGAGATTAAGAACGTTAAGACCGGTCAGGTCACCTACTCTGTAAGAGACACTCAGATTGATGACAAAGAAATCAAGGAAGGCGACTACATGGGTCTTGGAGATTCAGGACTTCTTGCAGTCAATGAAGATTTATATACCGTAACCTGTCAGACAGTTGATGAAATGGCAAAAGACGGCGACGTTGAGCTCTTCAGCGTATATTATGGGGCGGATGTTTCTGAAGAAGATGTTCAGAAAGTAGTTGAATATATCAATGAAAAATATCCTTCCTGCGATGTGGAATGTAACTTAGGCGGACAGCCCATTTACTACTACATTATCTCGGCTGAATAAACACATGCCCGACGGTTTATCCGTCGGGCTTTTTAAATCTATGGACAATTTGACTCCCATTGAAAACTTAAAAGGCATAGGCGACAAAACCGCCGAGCTTTTTCATAAGCTTGGCATTTTTAACTGCGCGGATTTATTAAATTACTATCCCAGAGCCTATGATTTCTACGAACATATAACCGATATCAAGAGTTCTGCTCCCGGTGAACGAAACGCTATTTTGTGCACCGTCAAAAGCACGCCCAAAATAGTAAGATACAATTCCAAAAGCATTGTATCTTTTTTTGTTACGGATTCGGAGAATGTATTCGAAGTTAAATTCTTTAATTCTCCTTACATGCTTAAGTCCGTAAAAGTCGGCGACAGAAGAGTCTTCAGAGGCATTTTACGCGCCATAAAAGACCGTCTTGTTATGGACCAGCCCAAGATGTATTCACCCGATGAATACTCAAAACTTGAGGGCACCATAACGCCCGTTTATTCTCTTACCAAAGATTTATCCAATGACCGTATTTCAAAATGCGTGAATCAGGTCTTAACCGGACTGTCTCTGCCCGAAGACTATATGACGGCAGAAGAGTTAAAAGAATTTTCTTTGTCCGATTACGCCACATCTCTTAAAAATATTCACTTTCCAGTCAGTTACGAGACTCAATATTACGCAAGAAGACGTATCGTCTTCGAAGAATTCCTGTATTTTGTAAGGATTGCCAAAGAAGGCGCCAAAGAAAATACCAACCTTAAAAATACCTGCAGAATGATAGAAGTATCCGACTGCAAGAGGCTGGAAGAAAGCCTTCCTTATTCCCTTACAAATGCCCAAAAACGTGCTATCCGGGATATTTTTGACGATATGAGCGGTGACTATCTTATGAACAGACTCGTGCAGGGTGATGTAGGCTCAGGTAAGACGATTGTTGCGGTTATGGCAATGTTAATGTGTGCTGCCAACGGTTATCAGTGCGCTATGATGGCGCCCACGGAAGTTCTGGCCAGACAGCATTATGAAAACGTCAAATCCCTTACGGATAAATACAAACTTTGTTTTAAGCCCGTTCTTTTGACGGGAAAAATGAGTACCAAAGACAAGCGCGACGCTTTGGCGCAAATCGCCTCCGGCGAAGCTAATGTGGTCCTCGGTACACACGCCATTATTCAGGAAGGTGTTGAGTTTAAGAATCTTTCTTTGGTCATTACCGACGAACAGCATCGTTTCGGTGTTAAGCAGCGTGAAACCTTTAAAAACAAGGGTAACGAGCCCCATCTTCTCGTAATGAGTGCCACACCCATACCGAGAACCCTTGCCATGATTGTATTTGCTGGATTGTCCGTATCAGTGATTGACGAGCTTCCCAAGAATCGTGTGCCAATTCAAAACTGCGTGGTTAATTCATCCTTCAGGAAAAAGGCTTACGAAAAGATAAAAGAAGAACTGGATAAGGGCCATCAGGCATATATTATCTGCCCCATGGTATTAGACAACGAAGACTACGACCCCAATTTTAAGAGTGTCGAACAGCACACCAAAGACATAAAAGAAATCTTCGGCGAGCATTACAGAGTGGCTTCTCTGAACGGCAAGATGAAGCCTGATGAAAAGACCCGGATAATGGAGAATTTTAAAAACAAAAATATAGATATTCTGGTCTCCACTACGGTTATTGAAGTAGGAATCGACGTGCCCAACGCAACAATAATAATGATTGAGAACGCCGACAGATTCGGCCTTTCACAGCTGCATCAGCTTCGCGGTCGAGTGGGAAGGGGTTCTGATGCTTCTTTTTGCATTCTGATGTCCGATACTAAGAACGAGGAAACTCTTAAAAGATTAAAGATATTAAACGAGACCAATGACGGCTTTAAGATTGCCAATGAAGACATGAAGTTAAGAGGTCCCGGCGAACTTAACGGTGTCAGACAAAGCGGAGAGCTTCAGTTTTCTTTGGGCGACATTACAAAAGACGGCGACCTGATGCTTCTTGCAGGCAGTTTCTATGAGAAGGCGGCAGACAGGCTTACCGATATTAAGGGAAATTTAATTGACTTTAGAACCATTTAACAGTAAAATCTACTTGTTTGCATTACACATAAGAGATTAGGGGACAATAACTTGAGCAAAAAAATAGCGGTAATAACCGACAGTAACAGCGGTATCACTCAGGCCGAAGCCAAAGACCTTGGTATTAAAGTGATTCCGATGCCTTTTATGATAGACGGGGTTGAGTTCCTTGAGGACATTAATCTTACTCAGGATGAGTTTTATGAAAAACTTATGGGTGACTGTACCATATCCACCAGTCAGCCCGGACCCGAGACAGTCCTTGAATTTTGGGATGAAACCTTAAAAGAATACGATGAAATCGTACATATTCCCATGAGCAGCGGACTCAGCGGTTCTTTCCAGACAGCCAGAATGCTTGCGGAAGATTACGAAGGACGTGTTCAGCCCGTTAACAACCAGCGCATTTCCGTTACCATGAGGCAGTCGGTAATGGATGCCATTAAGCTTGCTTCAGAGGGCTTTGATGCGGCACAGATTAAAGAGAAACTTGAAGAAGACAAGTTTAACTCAAGCATTTATATCTGCATAGACACCCTTGAATATCTTAAAAAAGGCGGACGTCTTACTCCCGCGGCAGCCATGCTCGGAACCCTTTTAAAGATTAAGCCCGTACTTCAGATTCAGGGTGAGAAGCTTGATAAATTTGCCACCTGCCGTACCATAGCCAAGGCCAAGACCATTATGATAGATCAGGCCCGCAAAGACATTCTGGAACGTTTCGAAGGTACGGAGACAGGCGCAGGAGTCTATATTTCCGTTGCATATACTTACAACGAAGACAATGCCAAATCCTTTGTGGAGGACATTAAAGAAGCCTTCCCCGATGCGACACTTTCTTTTGTGGACAAGCTCTCCTTAAGTGTAAGCTGCCACATCGGTCCCGGTGCGCTTGCAATAGCCATTACCAAAAAGTCATTTTAATAAAGTTTATAATACACACACGATGTTGTAATAACCCTAAAATGTTAATACTATATCGTGTGTTTTTTTGTTTTCTTTAAAAGAAAAATGTGTTATACTATTTTGGTGAAATTATGCATTCACATCTGACCATTATTTTTGAGAGGTTGTTTTTATGGGTAAGAACACTTATGATGCCGAGAGTATAACCGTCCTTGAAGGCCTTGAAGCCGTCAGGAAACGTCCCGGCATGTATATAGGCAGTGTTTCCACAAGAGGTCTTAACCATCTTGTTTACGAAATCTTAGATAACTCCGTGGATGAGCATCTGGCAGGCTATTGTTCGGAGATTCATGTAACCTTGGAGGCAAACGGATCCGCAACCGTATCCGATAACGGCCGAGGCATTCCCGTAGGCATGCACAAAAAAGGCATAAGTGCAGAGCGTCTGGTATTCACCACACTTCACGCAGGCGGTAAGTTTGACAATAACGCATATAAGACCAGCGGCGGTCTCCACGGTGTGGGTTCCTCCGTTGTTAATGCTTTGTCCTCTTATTTGAGCGTAAGAGTTAAGACAGGCGGATTCATCTATGAAGACAAATACGAGCGCGGCAATCCGGTTATAGAGCTTGAAAAGGGACTTCTTCCCGTACTTGGTAAGACTCGCGAAAGCGGAACGGAGATTAATTTTCTTCCCGATGACACCATTTTTGACAAAATCAGGTTCAAAGAAGAAGATATTAAAGCCCGTCTTCACGAAACCGCTTATTTAAACCCCGGTCTTACCCTTTTCTACGAAGACAGGCGTAAGGATGAACCCGAGAAGATTACATTCCACGAGCCCGACGGTATAGTAGGATACATTAAAGACATGAACAAGACCAGCGAGGTCGTTCATGACGTTATATATTTCAAAGGCAAGAGCGAGAATATTGAAATAGAAGTCGCTTTCCAGTTTATCAATGAATTCCATGAAAATGTCATGGGCTTTTGTAACAACATCAATACTCTTGAGGGCGGCACGCACATTACCGGCTTTAAGACCGCTTTTACCAATATTATTAACACCTATGCCCGTGAACTCGGCATACTAAAAGAAAAAGACCAGAATTTCACTGGTACTGACGTACGTAACGGACTTACGGCTGTGGTATCCATCAAACATACAGACCCTCGTTTTGAAGGACAGACCAAGACCAAACTTGACAATCAGGATGCCGCAAGAGCCGTTTCAAAAGTCACCAACGATGAACTTGTAAGATACTTTGACAGAAACGTTGAAATTCTCAAGAACATAATCGCCTGTGCGGAAAAAGCCGCCAAACTTCGTAAGACAGAAGAAAAAGCCCGCACCAACATGCTTACCAAACAGAAATATTCTTTTGACTCAAACGGCAAGCTCAGTAACTGCGAGTCCAAGGACGCCTCCAAATGTGAGATATTCATAGTCGAAGGTGATTCTGCGGGCGGCAGTGCCAAAATGGCGCGTAACAGGCTTTATCAAGCCATTCTTCCCATCAGAGGTAAGATTTTAAACGTAGAAAAGGCCAGCATAGACAAAGTCCTTGCCAATGCCGAGATTAAGACCATGATTTATGCTTTCGGCTGCGGATTTTCCGAAGGTTATGGCAATGACTTCGATATCACAAAGCTTCGTTACGACAAGATTATCATCATGGCCGATGCCGACGTGGACGGCGCCCATATTTCGACACTTCTTTTGACACTGTTCTTCAGATTCATGCCCGAACTTATTTACGAGGGACATGTATATATTGCAATGCCGCCTCTTTACAAGGTTCTTCCTTCAAAAGGCGAAGAAGAGTATTTGTACAATGACGAAGCTTTGGAGAAATACAAGGCCACCCACAACGTTTCCTTTAAACTTCAGCGCTACAAAGGTCTCGGCGAAATGGACCCCGAACAGCTTTGGGAGACCACGCTCGACCCTGCAAGACGCCTTCTTAAGCGCGTAGAGATAGAAGACGCAAAACGAGCATCGGAAGTTACGGAACTCTTGATGGGTCTCGAAGTTCCTCCGAGACGAACCTTTATTTACGAGAATGCCAACGAAGCGGAGCTTGACGTATAGTTATGAAAAAGAAAGAAACAATACCTGTTATCAATGAAGAAGACAGAATAATACAGACCGAATACTCGGATGTCATGAAGAAATCCTTCGTGGATTACGCCATGAGCGTTATTATCGCAAGAGCGCTTCCGGATGTTCGTGACGGCTTAAAACCGGTTCAGAGACGTGTTCTTTACGACATGAACGAGCTTGGTATCAAATACGACAAACCTCATCGTAAGAGCGCCCGTATCGTCGGCGATACCATGGGTAAATATCACCCCCACGGCGACAGCTCCATCTACGATTCTTTGGTCGTTATGGCTCAGGATTTCAAAAAAGGCATGCCTCTTGTAGACGGTCACGGTAACTTCGGTACGGTTGAAGGTGACGGAGCCGCTGCCATGCGTTATACCGAGGCCCGCCTTCAAAAGGTCACTCAGGATGCAATGCTTCAGGACCTTGACAAAGATGTTGTTGATTTCATGGACAACTTCGACGCAACGGAAAAAGAACCCGTTGTTTTGCCCTGCAGATTTCCCAATCTATTGGTAAACGGTTCCGAAGGTATAGCTGTAGGTATGGCCACCAACATTCCTCCTCACAATTTCGGCGAGGTAGTGGATGCCTGCCGTGCATATCTTAAGAACAATGACATTACCACAGCCGAACTTATGAAATACATAAAGGGACCCGATTTCCCCACCGGCGGTATCATCGTCAATCAGTCTGACCTGCTTGAAATATATGAAACCGGTGTCGGCAAGATCAAAGTCCGCGGCAAAGTTGAAATAGAAAATGTCAAAGGCGGCAAGGTCAACGTTGTTGTAACCGAAATTCCCTACACCATGATAGGTGCCAACATAGGCAAGTTCTTAAACGACGTTGCAACCCTAATAGATACCAAAAAGACCAATGACGTCCTTGATATCACCAACCAGTCCAATAAAGACGGTATCAAGATTGTCTTTGAGTTAAGAAAAGATGCCAATCCTCAGAACTTTATCAATCTTTTATACAAAAAAACCCGTCTCGAGGACACCTTCGGCTTCAACATGCTTGCCATAGTAAACGGCAAACCCGAAACCTTAAGCCTTAAGAGCGTTATAGAAGAAAATGTTAAGTTCCAGTACGAGATTTGCACCAGAAAATACACCAAGCTTCTTGAAAAAGAACTTGAGAAAAAAGAAATTCAGGAAGGCTTAATCCGTGCGGTTAATATCATCGACCTTATTATTGAGATTTTAAGAGGTTCCAAAGACCGTGCCATGGCCAAAGCCTGCATGACCGAAGGTAAGACCGAAGGCATTAAGTTTAAGTCCAAAGAATCCAAGATTATGGCCTCAAGGCTTGATTTTACCGAGAAACAGGCCAATGCCATCTTGGATATGCGTTTATACAAGTTAATCGGTCTCGAACTTGAAGCTTTATTTGATGAGAACGAAGAAACTCTTGCAAACATCGCCAGGTATCAGGACATTCTTTCTCACAAAGAATCCATGTCCCAGGTAATAATCGACGATATGGACCGTTTCAAGGCAGAATTCGGCAAGCCCCGTCGTACCGTTATTGAGGATGCCGAAGAAATCGTCCTTGAGGAGAAAGCACCCGAAGTTATCGATATCGTCTACATGATGGACCGCTTCGGTTACGCCAAAACCGTGGATAAGGTTGTTTACGAACGCAACAAAGAAGCTGTCGATGCGGAGAACAAATACGTATTCCCCATGAAGAGCGACGGCAAAGTCTGTATCTTTACCGATACAGGTGACATGCACACTATCAAAGCCAAGGATCTGCCCTTTGGCAAATTCCGTGACAAAGGACAGCCCATCGACAATGTCAGCAACTTTGATTCCTCCAAAGAACGTGCGCTTTTGGTATGTTCCCAGGAAGACATCAAGTTTAAACGTCTGGTATTTGTAAGCGAAACCTCCATGATGAAAGTTGTGGACGGCTCAGAATTTGACGTAGGTAAAAGAACGGTAGCCGCCACCAAATTAAACGACGGCGACAAGGTTGTAAGCGTTGAAATTCTTGACGAGCAGAAGAATATCGTTCTCCAGACCGTTGACGGCGTATTTCTTCGTTTTGCCCTTGATGAAATACCCGAGAAAAAGAAAACGGCAGTAGGCGTTCGCGGCATGAAATTAAATAAGGGTGACAAAGTCGAAGCAGTGTATTATACTCACAATGCCGGCGACAATACCATAATGTACAACGATAAGCCCTTTGATCTTCACATTCGTGTAAAGCCCGGCCACAGAGATTCAAAAGGCGTTAAAATCAGAAGTTAAACAGGAGATGTCATGTTAAGAGTAATTTCAGGTACCGCGAGAAACCTTAAACTCGTTACTCCCGAAGGTCTGGACACCCGTCCCACCACAGACCGTATCAAAGAAACACTTTTTAATATTCTGCAATTCGACATTGCGGGAAGTGTAGTTATAGATTTTTTTGCGGGAAGCGGTTCAATCGGCATCGAATGTCTCTCAAGAGGCGCCCAAAAAGCCTATTTCGTGGACAATTCAAGAGAAGCCCACGCTTGCATAGTTGAGAATATTAAACACACGCATTTTGAAGACAAGGCCGTAGTGTTTAATCAGGATGCCATAAGAGCTTCCGCACAGATTCATGAATCAAGAGTCGACATGATTTTCATGGATCCTCCCTACGAAAAGGGTCTTGAGGCAGACTTACTCTCTGTACTTAAAGACAAAGAATATGTTACCGAAGATACTCTTTTTATTATCGAAGCCGACATTAAAACCGATTTTTCTTATGTTGAATCTCTCGGATTTGAAATAACAAGAGAGAAGCTTTACAAGACCAACAAACACGTCTTTTTAAAGCTTAAAGAAAACTGATTTCGCTTTTTGAAAGGAGCGCATATGAAATCTGCAATATATCCCGGAACATTCGATCCCATGACCTACGGTCATCTTGATATTATCAAAAGAGCAGCCAACATCTTTGACGAGGTGGTGGTCAGTGTTTTAAACAACAAGGAAAAAACTCCGTTGTTTTCCGTTTCCGAACGTGTTAATATACTTAAAGAAGCTACCAAAGACATTCCCAATGTCAGAGTCGAATCTTTCGAAGGTCTTCTTACGGATTACTGTAAAAAAATCGGAGTAAATGTGGTGGTAAGGGGCTTAAGAGCCGTTACCGACTTTGAATACGAACTCCAGATGTCCCAGATGAACCGTAAGCTTTCCAATCACAGAGTTGAAACAATTTACTTTAACACCACTCTTAAGTATTCCTACTTAAGTTCCTCCGCAGTCAAACAGATTGCACAGTTTCACGGTGATTTATCGGCCTTTGTTCCTGATTTTGTAGCTAAACTTCTATATGAACGTTTCGGGTATAAAGAATAGGGGAGAAACATATGACGAGTAAAATCGAACAGCTTATTGACGAAATCGAGGAATATATAGACAATTGTAAGTTTATGACTTTGTCCAATACCAAGATTATTGTTATCAAGGACGAAATCGACGATCTTTTAAGAAACTTAAGGATGAGCACCCCCGATGAAATAAAGCGTTATCAGAAGATGATAAGCAACCGGGATGCTATTTTGGACGATGCCAAGAGGAAAGCGGAGGCTTTAATCAACGAAGCCACCATCCAGACCAATCAGCTTGTCAACGAGCATGAGATTATGCAACAGGCATACTCCAAGGCCAATGAAGTGGTTACAATGGCCACCAATCAGGCTCAGGAAATCCTCGACAAAGCCACAATAGAGGCCAATTCCGTAAGAGCCGCTGCCATGCAGTATACCGATGACTTACTGGCCAACCTTGAGAAGATTATCACCCACACCACACAGACCACCGTTGCCAATTACAATGAACTTATCAGCAACCTTAACAGCTGCAACGGAATAGTCAAAGAAAACAGAACCGAGCTTCATCCCAGTGACGAAGACGATCTTGAGAACATAGCCCTCGGCAACGACGACGGCAGCGATGACAATCTCGAAATAATGTAATTTATGCGGGCATTTGTTTGCCCGCTTTTCTTTTGTGAATTTTAAAGGGGTTTTTATTAATCTTTTATTTTTCTTATACCCTAAATGTAGTATACTTTATATATGAGATTAGACAAATTCTTGTGTGATACGGTTAATATTTCAAGAAAAGATGCCAAGGACTTTATAAAAAAAGGCTTTGTATCCGTAAACGGTATGAAAGTTACCGATTCAGGTTTTAATGTCAGTGAACATACCGACAGCGTTCTTTTTAAAGACAATCCCGTACATTACGAGAAATTCGTTTATTATATGCTCAACAAACCCTCGGGAGTGGTATCTGCCACAACCGATGCCTTTGATATTACGGTAATTGATTTGCTTAAACAGGAAGGTCGTAACGACCTTTTCCCTGTAGGCAGACTCGACAAGGATACTACGGGGCTTTTAATCATTACCAATGATGGCGATTTGTCCCATCATCTTACCAGCCCCAGACATCACGTAGCCAAGACATATCTTACCAGTATAGAGCACCCCCTTTCACCCGAAGATATTAAGGCTCTGGAGACAGGCGTAGAGTTAAACGGCGACGGCATCACCAAACCTGCCTGGGTTAAAGTTATTTCAGACACCTGCATCGAACTTACCATCACGGAAGGCATGTATCACCAGGTCAAAAGAATGCTTGCCGCCGTGGGCAATAAAGTTATTTCTTTAACGCGACTTTCCATGGGAAGTGTTATACTGGACGAAAGCCTTCCCGAAGGCGCCTACCGCAGACTTACCGAAGCGGAAATTTTATCACTAAAGGATTAAAGATGTTTAAAGATACAGAGGCTTTTATTTTTGATATGGACGGAACCCTTGTGGATTCTATGGGAATTTGGAAGGAAATCGATATAGAATATTTATCGTCAAAAGAAATTCCTTTTCCCGAAGATTTGCAAAAAGACCTTGAAGGCATGTGCTTTCACGATACGGCAAGATACTTTAAGAAGCGTTTTAAAATTGAAGACCCTTGCGATGTAATAGAGAAGACCTGGAATGACATGGCCGAGTACAAATACACCCATGAAGTCGATTTAAAAGACGGTGTTTTAGATGTTTTGTCCTATGCCAAAGATAATGGCATTAAGCTTGGTATTGCCACCAGTAATTCAAGGCGGCTTACGGATGCTTTGCTTAAAGCTAAAGGTCTTGAGGATACCTTCGATTACGTTTTAACCGGCTGCGAAAGCCTTAAGAGCAAGCCGGACCCCGAGATTTATTTAACCGCAGCATCGGGATTAAACGTTGAGCCCGAAAAATGTCTTGTTTTTGAAGATATTGTGGCAGGTATTAAGGCCGGCAAAAACGCAGGAATGCGGGTATGCTGTGTAGATGACAAATATTCGGAGTATTGCAAGGAAGAAAAGTTAAAACTCTCGGATTATTATATATATTCATACGATGACATTGATTACTGATTAGATTAAAGGGGAGGTAATTACATGAACGTAGCTATTATTACCGGAGCATCCAGCGGAATGGGCAGAGAAGCTGCCAAACAGATTGATAAGATTTATACCGACGGTATTTCCGAAATCTGGCTTATCGCCAGAAGAGAAGACCGCCTCAAAGTCCTTGCTTCGGAACTTTCGCATAAAGTAAGAATTTTAAAACTTGATTTGACGGATGAAAAAGATTTTCAGGAACTTGATTTGTCCTTAAACCTTATCAATCCCGATGTCAAGATACTTGTGAATGCCTCCGGTTACGGAATGATGGGGCCCTTTAAGACCTCCAAGTGCTCCGAACAGACCGGAATGATTCGTTTAAACTGCGAATCTCTTACAAGAGTTACCCATATGGTGCTTAAATACATGCAGAGAGGCGCGAGAATCGTCCAGTTTGCCTCCGCCGCAGCATTTGTACCCCAGACGGATTTCAGCGTATATGCGGCTACCAAGGCCTTTGTTTTAAGCTTCTCCAGGTCGCTTAACGAAGAGTTGAGACGTTACGGCATATCCGTTACCGCAGTATGCCCCGGCCCCGTCAACACGGAATTCTTTGACATTGCCGAGCAACACAATGCCAATTTCAATTTCAAGAAATACTTTATGTCCAAAGCCGACAAAGTAGTGCGAAAGGCTCTCGCCGATGCCTATCACAGGAAGGCCGTTTCGGTTTATTCTTTGTCCATGAACGCCTTCAGGCTTCTTATGAAAGTATTTCCCCACTCACTTGTTCTTAAAGTGATGTCATTATTACAAAAATAGAGCCGGAATAAGCCCTTGCGGCTTATTCGTAAGCGACCGATAATAAAGCGATTCAGCGATTTATTATAGAAAGATTATGAGTTATGTTTAAGTCAAAAAAAGGAACCTACGGCTATATTGCCCATCAGAGAAAGATTGAAATCATTAAGACATTGATAATGCTTGCCTTATCCTTTGCTTTATACAACATAGGCATTTATTCCACAGGTTCCAACAAGAATTTACTTACCCTTGTGGCGGTTCTCGGATGCCTTCCCATGGCCAAATTCTGTGTCAATGCCATAATGTTCATGAAGGCCAAAGGCTGCAGTGCTGAACTTCACGACAAACTTGAGAGCAAAGGCCTCACACCGGATTTCTATGACCTTTATTTTACCGCTTTCAAGAAGAACTATCAGGCCAGCGCCCTTATCTACAAGAAAAAGAATCTGATTGTCATGAGCGAAGATCCAAAGGTTGACACAGCCGAGGGCGAAGAACATTTAAAGACAGTGTTAAAGAATGCCGGAGCATCGGATGCCACAGTCAAAATATTCACCGATGCCGACAAATTTATTGAAAGACTTTCCGAGCTTCAGTCCCTTGAAGACGACGGCAAGTCCGATTTTATCAAAGACAACATTCTTTCGGTATCCCTTTAATCATGCAGGAATTTAAGATTACTCAAAAAGACAGCGGTCAGACGCTTATCAAATATTTAAGCCGTCTTTTTAAAGAAGCACCCTCGGGACTTCTTCACAAGCAGCTTCGTAAAAAGAACATTACTTTAAACGGCAAAAAAACAGAAGGTAACGACAAACTTAAAGAAGGTGACGTTATCTTTGTTTTTATGTCAGATGAAACCATAGAGAAATTTAAAGGCTCCGAAACCCGCAATACCGCCGAATACGAAAAGGCTTACGAACGCTTCAAGGCTCCCGTTATCGTTTATGAAGACGAACACGTGATTTTCTTAAATAAACCTGTGGGAATATTAAGCCAGAAGAGCAGTCCTTCGGATTTAAGCGCCAATGAATGGCTTGTCGGATATTTGCTTAAAACCGGACAGACAGATTCTTCCAAATTGTCTTTCTTCACACCTTCAGTATGCAACAGGCTTGACCGGAATACAGGCGGCTTGCTTACTTTTGCAAAAACACTGTTTGGGGCAACCGTTTTAAACAAATGTCTTAAGGACAGAACCCTGGAGAAATACTACAGAACCGTCGTACACGGACATGTAACGAACGCTGAGCGATTAACCGCTTATATCAGCAAAGATACCAAGGCCAACAAGGTTTCGGTCGTTAAAGAGCCGGCGGAAGGTTACGACAAGATTGAAACAGCCTTTAAACCTTTAAGATATAACCCGACGCTTGATATAACAGAACTGGAAGTGGAACTTATCACCGGTAAATCCCACCAGATAAGGGCTCATTTAGCCTCACTGGGGCATCCCGTCATAGGAGACGGCAAATACTCCGCCGCAGACAAAAACCTTCTTTTTAAGGAAAAATACGGCCTTAAGAATCAGCTTCTTTATGCATATAAAATGACCTTTCCGGAATTACCCGAGTATAAGGCTCTTTCCGGTCATACATTTACCGCTGATTTTGAAAATATATTCAACAAATTCTTTTAAGAGGAATCAAGCATGCCTACCTGGAAATCAAGGGGTCTTCGAGGCTCCGCTTTTGAAGAAATGGTAAACAGAACCAATGAAAAGTACGAAGAAAGCGGCCTTGCCCTGATTCAGAAGATTCCTACCCCCATTACGCCCATAGACATCGACCAAAAGAGCAGGCACATAACTCTTGCTTATTTTGACAAGAAGAGTACCGTCGACTATATCGGCGCCGTTCAGGGGGTTCCCGTCTGCTTTGATGCCAAAGAATCCGCAACAGACACCTTCAGTCTTCAGAACATCCACGATCACCAGGCTGACTTTATGCTTAAGTTTAAGCAGCAAAAAGGAATAGCCTTCTTTTTAATCTATTACACCCACAAAGACTTAATTTATTACATGCCCATCGAAGAAATGATGGTGTTTTTGACCCGCGCAAGAGAGGGCGGACGGAAAAGTTTTCGTTTCGAGGAACTCAATCCTTCGCACTTTCTTGAGAAGAAATCAGGCGTTTTGGTGCCATATCTTGATATGATTGCTAAGGAACTTGAAGAAGAGGAGAATTCTGAAAAATCTTGACAAATATTTAATATGCTACTATGATAACCAAGTAGCACGTTACCTTACTAAAGTGATTTAAAGCGTTAAATCGTAAAATTTATGAGGATATTTAAATGATTAAAGAATTGGTTCATACTCCCGACGGTGTCCGCGACATCTACGGAGAAGAAGAACAGAGAAAACTCTATCTTGAAGATACCATTAAAAAAGTAATCTATACCTACGGTTACGAAGATATTCAGACACCTACCTTTGAATACTTTGACGTATTTTCCAAAGAAATTGGCACTACGCCCTCCAAAGACTTATACAAGTTTTTTGACAAAGAAGGCGACACGCTGGTACTTCGTCCCGACTTTACCCCTTCGGTGGCAAGATGCGCCTCCAAATACTTCAGCGAGGAGACAGCGCCCATCAAGCTTACTTATCTTGGCAATACCTTTGTCAATAACTCAAGTCTTCAGGGCAAATTAAAAGAAGTAACCGAAATCGGCGTTGAATTCATGAACGACGACAGTGCCCTTGCGGATGCAGAGACCATTAATCTTTGTATCGAAGCCTTAAAGGCAACGGGACTTAAGGATTTTCAGATAGCGGTAGGCCATATGGAATACTTCAAAGGCCTTTGTGACAATGCCGGGATTTCCGAGGAGAACGAGCTTCTTTTGAGAGAATACATTTCTTCCAAGAACTATGTACTCGCAGAAGAACTTATCGACTCCATGATTAACGATCCCGTGTCCAAAGAACTTTTAATGATGACCGGCGAATACATGGGTGATGCTTCCGTTATCTGTGACATGAAGAAGCGCGTCAACAATGAACGCTCACGTAAGGCACTTGAGCGTCTTGAAGAAGTCTATGAGCTTCTTAAA
>JAEEGK010010432.1_pt1 | contig 21434 bp, 23 predicted proteins | sample 8958771 | NCBI WGS metagenome assembly JAEEGK01 (sample SAMN16246547, study PRJNA631951) | gut metagenome | biome: gut microbiome; feature: rumen; material: SC-attached | host: Bos | place: Iran: Karaj | collected 2018-10 | reverse complement strand
GAGAAGGTGTACAGTCCTTATAATCAACAAAAGGGCGGCGTCACGTTCGATGGTCTGGAACGGGGTAAGATGTTGATCTTTGAATTGACGGGCAAACCGGGATCCTAAGCAGCTTGTGATATGGATTCCCTGTCCTATATAGATATTATTGCGCAGATGACTACAAGCAAAAAACGCACCCGGGTGCAAAAATAGTACGGAGAGTCTATGGATATGAGAGAATTGATATAGACGAGTGTTTTGTGGATTATGTATATGATCGAGATATAGGAAAACTATTCACAAAAAACAAACTTTAGAGCGTTAAATAGACAGGATAATAGATTAAGACCAATCGGAATGTGTAAGACAATTATGAGAAGCGGGATGTATATTGTTAAAGCAGAAGCAGATCAGATAGAAAAAATCGTAGATATGTCTATCAGAGCTTTTGAAACAGATGTAAATGTTGGGGGAACAAAAGGTGATTGTCCGCCTGGATTTGATTCGATTGAATGGCATAAACAAATGGCCCGGGATGGGCATTTGTATCAAGCAATGATAGAAAAAGATTTGGTAGGAGCTGCCATTGTGTTCCCGGATGAAACACAAAGAAGCGTATACATTGGCAGGGTTTTTATTGACAGCGTCTATCATAGAAAAGGGTACGGAATTCGTTTGATGGAATGCATAGAAAGTAATTTCTCTTGCGCTACGGAATTTAATCTGGATACACCTTGTTGGAATGAGCGGACAAATGCTTTTTACCAAAGATTAGGATACCGTATCATAAAGATCGAGGATGGGTTCAATTTTTATCAGAAAAGAAGGGTAATAGGAACTTAATATGGCTAAGTTATTTGTAATAACCGGACCAGCCGGTGTAGGAAAAAGCACCATCTCGAGGAAGATTGCGGAAGCATCTTCCAAGTCAGCCTTGATCGAGGGTGACGATCTTTATTCTCAGATCGTCGGAGGCTATGTTGATCCCTGGAAAGAAGGGAACTATCTCGATACATTCTGGAAGTTAAGCTTAAGTTCGATCAGGATTTATCTTGAGGATGGATTTGACGTTGTGTTTAACTACATAATAAGTCCCGGACAGTTAAATATGATCAGGAAAGAGTTTAGTGATCATGAGGTCCGATTCACGGTGCTTCTTGTTGATGAAGAGACCATCAATGAAAGGGATAAGAGACGTCCTGAAGAGTATCAGATGAATGAGCGCTGCATAATACTTCTAAATGAATTCAAGGACCATAACTATCCTGAAAACTTCATTCTTGACACTTCACACCTTACAGCTGATGAGACAGCAGCTTTGGTGCTCGAAGATGAAAAGTTTATCCTGAATAATAAATCCTGAACTATTAGACAGTTTAAGTATAGAATATTATCAGTAAAAATGATCGAGGACCTTATAAGAGATGGAAGAAGTTTACTTGTCAATTTGCTGCGATGTTTTTTATGTAGCAGATAAGAATGTCGTCCTGGTTCACTGGAAAAAATATTGTGAGCTGGAACAGTACAGAGAGCCCCTTATGAAGGCGCTTCAGGTAATCAATGCTCACAGAGGGTGTAATTATGTTGCTGATACAAGGGACGGCTTTGAAGATAATCCCCTTGATACAAAATGGGTGGCAGAATACTTTATGCCTAAGGCAAAAGAGTACGGATGCAGTATTATATATTTTATTATTGACAAGGATAATTCATTGAAAGAAGAACTTGAAGGACAGGAAAAGGATGCTTCTTCCATACTCGAGTTCAGATATATATACGGGATCGATGAAGTGGAACGATAAATAAACAGGAAAGTTAACAAGTGAGTAGTAGGAGATTATAAAAAACAATGCTGAAAAAGATTATTAAACTGATGGCAGTTATAGTTGCATTTAGCTTCATGGCAGGGTGTGGTAAAAGAACACCGGAACCTACTGCAACACATCATGAAAGCGGAAGATATACTCTGATATTAAGTGATATATATGGCGAATGCATGGCCAATAATGATATCCAGGGAGCAAAGGATGCCCTTGATATGATAACTAAATTAAGTGCATTTTATTGCTCTTACGTGAATTACGATGATGTTAAGAATAAGAATTATAACAACTTCGAATTTGATGTAGGGAATCTGCAGATAGCTGTTGCAGCCTACAATGAATACAATGATGAAGCGGCTATGGATGTGGAAGTTGATTGGATATGTCACTATGACTCATGTACTAAGGAACAGTTGGATGCAATAGATGGTTATATATATTGGTATAATAATGCCCAGAATGGAAATGGAGATTCTGAGGGAACGATAAAATACTATCAAAATCTTGTTTGGGAAAAATGTCTTGAGATCTGGAAAAACTTAAATCTTGAAAACGTACCAGATTTTGACGACTTAACTCCTGCCAAATTCAAGGAAGTGCAGAAATCTATTAAAGACCCGTCATATCAGGTGGATAAAACAGTGTGGGATTAACATTCTTGTTGAGAAAGAATGATTAGCACATAAAATCATCAGGATAATTTATAGCGTACACAATCGGATTAGAGAACTAATATGGACGACTTCAAAACGTATTTGAAACATCTGATTTCTACAAATCAAATAGATGGACGCATACCGGAAGAATACAAACCAATCATTATAGCGCATCTGTTCAACGCAGAAGTTTTTAGAAGCGGCATTCAGTCTTTTTTCGAACTCTTTCCTTTTTCACTGAAAGAAGTTGTTGATTCGTTGCAGATATTGAAAGTTGCTTCTTCGCTGGTACAGGTCGTAAAAGATGCCCAAGGAATTGAGTATATTTACGATGACGAATTATACGAACAGGCACCTGATGATGAAGAACGATACGAAGAATTGATGGAAGAAAGAGATTTGTTTTGGGATGATATAAACGGGAAGTACCGCAGCGTATCCGAAAATGATGTTGACGAGAAGATCGCTGCATATATTCAGGCATTCGGGCTTGAGTTCAAGATAGATTAATTGAACCAAGTGAAATTGGTGATATAAATCAGCAGTTTTGTTAACAGTTAGAGATTATAGATGAAATAACGGGAGACTGTGAGTGAGGAAGATCGGACAGATTTTTGGATTCTAAGACAGGTTTTATAAACGCGGATATAGTAACTTATCGGTGGAGGCGAAAAATGGACTGGGTTGATGTAATTAATGAGACACTCTCATATTTGGAAAAGAACATCATGACGGTCCAGAGCCCGAAGGAGGTTGCTATGGAAGTTCATGTATCATCAAGTTATCTGCAGAACAGTTTTCAGATGATCACGGGTTATACCATCGGTGAGTATATCAGGAGCAGAAAGCTCTATTTGGCAGCGATGGAACTGATCGAGAAAGACGTGAAGATCATCAATCTGGCTGCAAAGTATGGTTATGAGACGCCCGAGAGTTTTACGAAGGCATTCAGCCGTTTCCACGATGCCACACCCAATGAGATCAAAAAGAAGAATAAGCCCGCAAAGGTATTCCTGCCGATGAAGCTTAAATTCTCGGTCAAGGGCGCGGATACCCAGGATGTTGTCATAGAGAAGATGCCAGAGTTCAAAGTGCTGGGCATGGCCGATGTTTTCTCGAACGAGAACAAATTTAAGAAGATACCCGGATTCGTTTATGACTTCATAAACAAGTACAGCGGGAAACTCAATGCAAATGTTTTTTGCGGCATAAGCGTCGGCGACTGCGATACCATTTTGGATGAGGCCGGAAAGCCGTGGGCAAAAGAGTATGAGGACATATCTTTCGACGAGAGATTTTTGTTCCTTACAGGCATTGATTACGATGGAGGCAGGGTTCCTGAAGGTCTTACTGTGATAACTGTTCCGGAGACTGTCTGGGCAAAGTTCAAGTGCAGGGACAACTCTACGGAGGCATCGCAGGAGATGCGCCGGTATATCTTCGGAGAATGGCTTTTCGAGGCCAACGAATACGATCTCGTCGATGAATATAATGTCGAGCGTTACGGCGTTCCTAACGATAACGGAGATGGCCTGCACAACGAGATCTGGCTGCCCGTGAGGCGTAAGGAACATAAAGATTGATAACATGTTGAATAAAGCAGACTAAGCGTTCTTTTCCCGAATGATATAATTACCTTGTCTGAGGGAGCGATCCCTTAGTCGAGAGAATAAACAGTGTATCTTACTAAGGATTGCGGGGAATTTGATCTGTGATAAGAAAGCTTACTGAGAATGATTTTGCCGAAGCGGTAACTGTGATCTGCAGCAGTTTCATGACTGTTGCTGATGAATTTAATATCACAAGAGAGAATGCTCCTGCTTTTACCGCGTTTGCGACTGATGAGAACAGACTGAGGACATGGATGTTTGAGCAGGGCCGTCCTATGTACGGATACTTTGATAACGGCAGGATGGTCGGTTACTACAACCTGATGATAAAGGATAAAGAATGTGAGCTCGGAAGCTTAAGTGTCATTCCGGAATACAGACATAAACATATCGGCCGTACATTGCTTGAGGATTCGCTGTCCAGAGCTTCCGGATACGGATGCACGATAATGAAACTCAGCATTGTGGAAGAGAACCGGATATTACGCAAATGGTATGAAGATCAGGGTTTTGTTCATACAGGAACAGTCAAATATGATTTCTTTCCTTTTACATGCGGATATCTTGAGAGAGAACTATGAATACAAAACCGGAAGTATAGATAATAAGCAGGAAAACAGACTGGATAATATGAATGAAATAACGATAAAAGCCTTATCACCGGATCTGGAGAAAGATTACTTTGACTTTTTTGATAACCGTGCATTCTTGGACGGTTCACCTTACTATCCCTGTTATTGCAATGCATTTAATATAAGTACAGACCGGTAATGATGCATGCCATAAATGCAACGTAAAGTTCGAAGAGAATGGTAACGTGATTATCTGATCTGTTGACAATATAAAAGAACGTGTGATAATTTATGGATGAATAAAAATTCATTCATAAAGGAGCGGGTATGCCAAAATCACAGGAACGCTGTCAGGAGATAAGGGAAGAGACCAGGAATCTGATCATCAGAAAGTCTGTTCTATATTTCGCGAAGAATGGCTTTGACGGTACAAAGATAAGTGACTTGTCCAGGCACATCGGTATCGCTCAGGGAACTATATATATCTATTTCAAATCAAAAGAAGAATTATATTCTGAGATCTTTTCCATATCAGATAAGATCGCCAAGAATGATAAGCTTACAACACTTGTAAAGCTTCCTCTTCCTGCTGATACGAAGATACGTAAGTTGTCTGATTATCTTATCAAGAATCTTAAGGAAGACGAGATGTTCTCTGCGGGAATCGCATTATATACTCAAAGACTTCTTGAAGGGGAGGCTGATCAGTCTTTCTATAAGACAACTGAGAAGATAATCAAGCAGGGTCAGAAAGAAGGATGTGTAGTATCCGGCAACTCCAGAAAGCTGTCAGAATTATACTGGGGTGTCGTCTATCTTTACGCTGTAAAAAATATGTATCAGACTGACTTTGCTATGATCAATGCAGATGATTTATCAAGGGTTTTGCTGGGGGATAAGTAATGATCGCAATAGTTACAGGTGCGACAGGTGATATCGGTAAAGAGTTTATAAGTAAGCTTTACGGCGAAGTAGATAATATCTGGGCTGTAGGAAGAAGTGAAGAAAAGCTATCAGAACTGGCAGAGCTATATGGAGATAAGATCATCCCTGTAAAGGCTGATCTCTCAGATAAAGAACAGATCTTATCACTTTGCAGAAAGATTGAATCTGAAAAGCTTGAGATAAAGTATCTGGTAAATAATGCAGGTGTTGCAAGAATGGCTCCGGTATCAGAATTCACATTGGAAGAGATAAGTGACATGCTTGATATCAACGATAAAGCAGCAACACTTATCTGCAGAGCGGCCCTTCCATTTATGGCAGAAAAATCATATATCTTAAATATTGCATCTGCCTCTGCTTTTCAGCCTAATCCGTATATTGCTTTATATTCTGCAAGTAAGGCTTATCTCTTGTCATTTACAAGAAGCCTTAATGTTGAAAATGAAGGGATAACATGTACAGCTGTTTGTCCAGGTTGGGTCGATACGAAGATGCTTCCGAAAACTAATAAAGGGAAAGAGATCAATTATCCCGGAATGGTAAATGCCGGTAAAGTTGTGGATGTAGCTTTAAAAGATGCCAGGAAGGGCAGAGATGTATCGGTGTGCTCTTTCTACTACCGTTATATGCGTTTCTTAAGTAAGGTTATGCCTCACAGGCTTGAAATGAAGTTGTGGGTTAATGGAATAAAGGAATACATATGAGATATAGGATCGAGACTGAAAGAGGAGATCTTTTTGATACAAGCATTATTATATCAATGCTTGTAAGGATCAATGAAGATGTTCCGTTTGGCCAAATGAAAGCTGCTTTTGAAAAGGCTTGCCGTGTTCATGAAGTTTTGAATACGAAGGTTGTTATAGAATCATCAGGTGAGGCATATTATGTAACTTCTGATGAAACGCATAACGGCTTTGAAGATACGGATAAGTCCATACAGGAACTAATCGATTTAAATGAGCGAAAGAGATTTCATATAGAAGACGGCGAATTCATAAGAGGCTTTAAGTCTGCTGACGGGATCCTTTTTATGATGCACCATCTTGGAGGAGACGGTAAGTCACTGCTGTATTTTATCGAGACATTTATGAGGTGTCTTAATGGTGAAGCAGTAGAACCAGTTCCTTTTAGAAATCTTACGGTGGAAAATATACCTGAAGGAAGTGAATTGTCTTCCCTATATGAAATGCTCCTTAAGTACTGGAATAAGAAATGGAAAAAGGAGAAGAAAGTCTTCAGCTTTGAAGATATGGATAAGGCTTATGAATGCTACTGGAAAGACCACAAGTCAGTAATTGACATTAAGCGTTATGAAAAAGCTGAGCTCGACGGAATGCATAAGAAAGCCAAAGAGGCAGGTGTTACTATAACCTCTTATCTGATCACGGATATGATCAAGAATATGGATATCAAGGCGGATATTGGTCTTGCTGTAGATGGCAGGACTGACGGCAACAGATCAATGGGCAATCAGGCTACAGGAATCTCATTTCAATACAGATACAACAAGAGTGTTTCCTTTGAAGAAAATGCCCGTAAGATACAGAAAATGATGAAGCGGAAGCTGGAAGATAAAAGACGCCTTTATCTCGTTCTTCTGTTTATGGGGAAGCTTGATCCCACATTGGTCGATGCATTGAGTCTTGAACATGCAGGGTATTTCTCAAGCAAGCTATCGAAGAAGGTTGCAGAGCTTCTGGGATACGGCAGCAAAGTAAAGGATATCAGTCTGACTAATCTGACTCGTGTGGATATCCCGACCGTCTATGGTGATCATAAGATTGAGGAATTGGTTTTCGTGCCTCCGGTGGTATCATATGGAAAGAACATCATCGGAATCGTTACGGCAAATGACGTAATGAATATTGCAGTACATAAGATTGAATAAGAGGGAATTATACTGACCAAACCGGCAAGGCTGACAGACGTCAGCCTTTTCTTTTGACGCAAACGATGTCATAGTAATGCTATGACAGTGAAAATGGGGGTGTGCGTTATGGTCAGGAACAGTAAAACGATTTGTTGCGTATTATTGGCGGCCGCTGCGGTATTGTTCTGTGCCGGGTGCAGCAGGAAGTTCACTTGCAGCAGTGATAACCTGATGGGTTTCGAGGGGTACTATTACGAGGACGGCGAGTTGTATGTCGTATTCGACGAGGACAACATCGATGATGTCTGGAACAAGTATGTCTATGAGGATGAAGAGTGGAGAGAATGGGATGAGATCCATGTTCATCTGGGCGATGATGTCTATGAGGTCGACTCTGATGATGTCGATGTGGATGTCAGTCACGGTCAGCTGCTCATAAGCTTTGAGATGGATAAGGCAGATGCCGGCAAGATCACGGGATTCTATTTTGATTTCGATTACTGCCGCTATCTTTTGGATCTGGAGAATGGCAAGCTGAAGATAGAGATTGAAGGCGGAGAATGTAAGGAGTATTACTCGCAGAACTACGATCCGAAGACAGATGAGTGGTCTGAGCCGGATTATAAGTATAAAGAATATTCATACGTAGATGACGTTGTAACTGAGAAACCTGTTATCTATCTCTATCCCGTCCAGGAGACAGATGTAAGTGTCAGTCTCGATTACGACGGAGATCTGACCTGCACTTATCCGGAATACGGTAACGGGTGGAATGTGACCGCTTTCCCCGACGGAAAGATCTATGACCCCAATACTGACAGATACTATGATTATCTGTTCTGGGAAGGAACAAGGTCGTTTGATTCATATGAATTCAAGAATTATGCCTGCGTGCCGGGTGAGGATACCGCAGAATTCCTGGAAAACTATCTGGAAGCGGCAGGCCTTAACGACAGCGAGATCGATGATTTCATCTCATACTGGCTTCCCAGGATGCAGGGATCTCCTTACAATCTAATTTCTTTCCCGAGCGATGAGTACAACGACTGGGCAAAGCTCAATGTGTCTCCCGAACCTGATACCCTGATACGTGTATATATGGTCTTCGCTCCGGTTGATGAGCCTGTCGAGGTCCCGGAATCCAATGCGCTTATAATGCCTTCAGGCATAGAACGCGAAGGGTTTACCGCGGTTGAGTGGGGCGGAAGTGTCCTGTATGACGTGACGATCGCTGCGAATTAACATACATCAATGCAAACGTGCCGGCCGGATGATATTGTGTCTTCATGAGATATGAAGGAGGTTCATCTGATGAACAGGAATGTAATGATAGGCACTTGGGCATGGGGCGCAGGATATAACGGTTCCGGGGATGTTTTCGGGAAGAGATATGAAGAGAGCAGTCTGAAGGAGACTTTTGAAGAAGCGGTCAGGAATGGCCTGACTAAGTGGGATACTGCTGCAGTCTATGGCATGGGTTCCTGTGAGAAGCTTCTTGGCAAGTTCATAGCAGGTCATGATGATATATTCCTCTCGACAAAGTATTTCCCGAACAAGAGATTCAGGAAGGGTGACCTGGAGAAGTCCTTCGAAGAGAGCATGGCAAGGCTCGGCATTGATTCGGCGGATCTGTTCTGGATACACAAACCGGTCAATCTGACGGAGAATCTTCAGGATGCCGTTCCGCTGCTGAGAGACGGACGCATCAAGTCCATAGGAATATCCAATGTGTCTATGCAGGATATCAAGATGGCGGAGGAGCTGCTCGCCGGGGAAGGGTTCACACTCGGTGCGGTCCAGAATCATTTCAGCCTGCTCAGGAATGACCAGCAGCCGATCATCGATTACTGCAACAGCAAAGGCATAACCTATTACGCATACATGGTCCTGGAACAGGGTGCACTTGCAGGAAGATACAATGCGAAGGATCATTTCCCGACATTCTCGATGCGTAATCTCGCATTCCCAAAGAGGAAGTTCAAGAAGATCGAAGGACTCCTTGAACTCATGAACAAGATAGCAATAAAGTATAATATAGACAGATCGCAGGTTCCGATCTTATGGGTCATTGCCAAAGGCGCAATTCCGATCATCGGCATTACAAAGCCTGAATATGTCGGGCGTCTGGCCGGCGCATTGGAAGTGAACCTGGATGCTGCAGAGGTGGACAGTCTCACTGCAGAGGCGAAAGCGACAGGAATAAGGCAGCAGGGGTCATGGGAACCGCAATGATCTGAGGAAGGCATACGATGGACAAAGAGTATCTAGTTCAGCAATTATCGGAAATCGCTGCCAGGTATAACGTGCCGGCAGACAGAGAGGCTCTCGGTGAACTGGTTGCCATATCCAGTTTCAGAGTAATTGCCCAGGGGTCGCTGATCGCATCCATAGGTGATGGTACCGGGTATAGCGGGTTAATGCTCAACGGTACCGCACGCTCATACTATATTGACAGCGAAGGCAACGATATAACCAGAGGCTTTGCCGTGGAAGGCTCACTCTTCATGGACGAGGGCCTGTACGGCTACGATGAACGCATATGTATGTGGGAAGCCTTGGAAGATTCTACAGTCATGCTGTGTGAGACTTCCAGGGTCAAGGATCTTATCCGCAGCAATGCAGCATTCAAGGATCTGTGGATATGCCTTCTTGAGATGTCTGTCCGTTATAAGCTCTACAGGGAGAACGGCTTCCTGGTCGAGAGCGCTTCCGAGAGATATATGCATTTCAAGAAGCTCTATCCGGAAGTGTGCAGACGCGTTCCTCAAAAACACATAGCAACTTATCTCGGGATCACGCCTGAATCTCTAAGCAGGATAAGAAGCGCGATGAAAGAGAGAACGCCGGAAGCCTGACAATCTCGCGATTGTGCGCTGCTATCTGATATAATGAATCCGTTGGATAACGGATCTGTTATAGGGGATATAGATGTGAGCACCATTAAGAGACAACAGTGTCCTTCCTGCGGCAGCGGACTTACTGTCGATAACGACAAGCAGATGTACTACTGCACATTCTGCGGTTCGACCTATGATTACGAATACTTCAGAGAAGAGAACCTGCACAAGCTGGGTGATACTTCTCTGGCTCGCGGTGAGTTCAAGGCGGCCGGCGAAGCTTTCAAACTGATATTGAAGAAGGCTCCTCATGATTTCCATGCTCTCAGAGGAATGATGCTCGTTGCTGCCCGCCTGCATAACATTGATGAGATCAGGAGTATCGATAACCCGGAACGATTCCGTTATGATCCCAAGATCGTCAGAGAAGCAGTTGCTAGTGCTTCGGAAGATGACAAGGAATACTTTGCTGAGTTTGCCGGGGTCTATTCTGACAAGAAGAGCCTGGCAGAACTTCTCGGGCAGATCAGATCTCTTAAGGATGACCGGGAAAGGCTTGAGTCCACTATCCGGCTGACCGATAATTCCCGTTACGAATACTATTTCACTACAAAGAACGGATCCCAACAGTCTCCCAGATCGTTGTTCATTACGATGTGGTGCTTAGCCGGCATGTTTGTGCTGGTCGGATTGGTGCCCTTATTTGCATTAACAGCGGATGATCTGTTCGATAAGGGATTGGCAGAGTTTTTGGGACTATTCTTCGGCGTGACCATTATTGCCATTGTGATCTATAATCTCGTTCGGGTCTTACCGAGAGTCAGAGAGGTAGATTATCTGGACAGGCATATCCGTGCGCTCGATTCAGACCTTAACAAGATGAGAGATGACATTCGGTCCCTTGAAGCAGATGCCGAGAAGCTTACTGACTCAATCAGTGATTCCGCTCAAACCTTTGTCAAAAAAGACAGCCTGATAGAGCCGGATTCCGTAAGCGAATACGGTTCGGGAATGAGTGATGTCAGGAAGCATCAGTGTCCGACCTGCGGCGGAATCCTCATTCTTGATGAGGACACGCAGATGTACCATTGTGCTTTCTGCGGTTCGGACTATGATTACGAATACTTCAGAGAAGATCAGATGCATGAGGCGGGTGAGAAGTATATCTCGCGAAGCGAGTTTAAGGCCGCTGCCGATGCATACGAATTCACATTGAAGAAGGATCCTCACGATTTCCTCGCTCTCAGAGGAATGATGCTGGCGGCAGCCAGACTGTCTGACATGAGCGAACTTGAACGCGTGTCTGAGGCGGCAGAGTTCTCTTATGACTCGAAGGTGGTCGGGGAAGTGATCGCAAAGGCTGCGGAAGAAGACAAGGAATACTTTACGGAGTTCGGCAAGGTCTATTCTGACAGGGTGAGACTGGACGAATGTGCAATGGAGATCAGATCTCTTCAAGAGGAAAAGGATAAGATCAATTCCATGATCGCGAAGAACAACATAGACCGAGGTGGAACTTATATTGTGGGGAAGAACGGCGAACTGGGGTCTTCCAAGATCGCGTTTGTTATATCGTCGATCATGACCGGCATTTGGACTCTGATCGTGAGCTTCTTTGTCTATGGCTTATTAGAGGCAACAGCCGCTGCGGAGCATACAGAATATTTTGGCGTGATGATATTCTTTCACAGTGCGATATTGATCGGATTGGCTGCGGAGACGTTTGCAGTCCTCCTGCCCAAAGTCAGAAAGCAGAAAAGGATAGAAGCAGATAACAGAAAACTCTATGAGGAATCCGGTCAGGTGGCTGAGGAGATCAAAGCTCTCGAGAACAGATCAGATGAGTATATGCGCAGCCTCAAGATGTCGATCCATGATTTCGTTAAGAAAGACAGACAGGTCATGAGCGATCGGATGGATATATAATATTCGTATGAATGCATTGGTCAAAACATTGAAGACCGTCAATTTTATGTCCGGCAAAGCGGATTCCATGGCGGAGATCAAACGCCACCGTAAGCAGGCAGAACTGGCGAGCCGCCTCGCGACGCCCAAGGGCAATGTAGAGCGCAGAAGATTCCGCATCGGCAGGATCCGCTGTGAGGAGTTCAAGCCTGCAGGCAAGAACGAACCGGATCATGTGATACTCTACTGTCACGGCGGCGGGTACATCAGCGGAGCGCTTGATTACGCGGGCAATCTTGCCATGAAGCTCGCACTGGCTACCGGGTTTACGGTATATTCTTTCGCGTACAGGCTGGCGCCGGAGCATCCTTACCCTGCTGCATCAGAGGACGCGGATTCCGTGTGGGACTATATCACGTCGAAAGAGGCAGACGCAGACCACGTGCTCCTTGCGGGCGATTCTGCGGGCGGCAACATGGCACTCTGCCTTACCCAGAGACTTATCGCAGAGGGCAGGCCCGCGCCGCGCGAACTTCTCCTGTTCAGCCCGTGGACCGACATGACCGGAACGGCAGAGTCCTACGAGACAAATCAGGACATCGATCCGATCCTTACGAAGGAGTTCGTGATGAATTCCGTCCGCGCATACATAGGAGATCAGGACCCGGCAGATCCGGCCTTCAGTCCGCTGTTCGGAAGCTTCGAGGATTTCCCGCCGGTCTACATCATGGCCGGAAGGAACGGGATTCTTTTGGATGACAGTGTTAAACTCAAAGACAGGATAGATCAGGCCGGCGGTACGGCCGTACTTGATATTGAAGAGAAAGGATGGCATGTGTATCAGCAGATGCCCGTCTCCATAGCCCGTAAGGCAATGAAGCGGCTTGCAGAGCATGTTAAGCACGAGATATATGGCAAGCGCTAACTGGTACAAGATCGACAACGTATCCAAAGTCTTTCTGGCCACTCTCGGCAAACGGGACACGCGTTCCTTCCGTCTCAGCTGCACGCTCAAGGAAGACGTTGATCCTGAGCTCCTGCAGCAGGCGGTGCTCTCTGCGATCGAAGACCGTCCCCAGGTACAGGTGAGGATCCGCCGCGGATTCTTCTGGCATTACATGGAAGATACCGATCTTATGCCTGTGGTCAGGGAGGAAGACGACCGTATCTGCCCGCTCCTGTATGTGCCGTCCAAGACGATGCTACACTATCAGGTGACCTATTACGGCAACAGGATCAATCTGGACATGTCACATGTTCTCGCAGACGGAACGGGTGCCATGGAGTTTCTGAACATCATCGTGCTTGATTATCTCAGAAGGAAATATCCCGGCGAGCTTACGGACATCACGGTCCATTCGGGCGCTTCCGAGGGAGACCTGAGTCAGGACAGCTACCGTCAGTTCTTCGGCAGCAAGAACCTGTCTCACGGGCCTGCACGGCAGACGGCATATCATCTGAGCGGACTTAAGCTTCCCTACGATCAGCTGCAGTTCTTCGAGATCCGCCTTCCGACTTCGCAGATCCTTCCGAGGGCCAAAGAGATCAAGGTCTCTCTGACGAGCTATCTGGGTGCGCTCTGGATGCTCGCGATCCGTGACGAGATGCCGCCGCGCAAAAGGCACCTCCCCGTGACGATATCCCTGCCTGTTAATCTTCGTAATTACTACCCTTCCAAGACCGCGCGCAACTTCTTCAACAGCGTGAACGTGACGCATGTCTTTGACGGCGAGATCACACTCGAAGAACTGGCAGCGGAGTTCGATGCCGAGCTTAAGAGCCAGCTGACCGAGGAGAACGTCAAGAAGCAGATGGATGCTTTCGAGACGATGGAGTATGTTGCTCCGGTAAGAGTGGTTCCGCTGTTCATCAAGCAGCTTGTGGTGCGGCACTTCACGCGGAAGTCAGGCCGGAAGGTGACCATGACCTTCTCCAACATGGGTGTTCAGAAGCCGCCGAAAGCGCTCGCAGACAGGATCGGCAACTACAGCGGGTTCTGCAGCACCAACACCATCTTCTCCACCATGTTCGGTTACGGGGATAACCTGACGCTGGGTGTCTCCTCTGCGTATATGAATACGGGCGTCGTGAAGAATTTTGTGCGGGCTCTGTCCGAGTCCGGAGTTGACGTCACCGTCAGTGCGACGGAGGTGATCAAATGAGAAGATGTCCTTATTGTAAAGTCGATATCGCAGGAGATCTTGCCAAGTGCCCGCTCTGCCAGAGCAAGCTGTCGGGAACCGGTGAGACCCCCTGCTATCCGAAGTTCGATGCACAGAAGAAGAGGTCATTCTTCTATAAGCTCCAGCTGACTATCGTCTGGGGTCTGCTTATCGTCGGCGTCTGCCTTGACTTCATGGTCGGGATAAGACTGCCCGGCTATGCGGATCTGCACTGGAGCCTGATCCTCGCGATGTGGCTCATGGGAATAGAGTTCGGCATCCTCCGGCAGTTCAAGCCCGGTACAGGCTCGGCCGGCAAGGTTACCATGCTGGCGCTGATAATCATCGCGATGTGGTGTGTCACGGCATATTGCTTCGGGCTCTTAGAGTTCACGGTCGATCTGGTGATACCGATCGTGCTGGCGGGAATAAGCATAGCGAATTTTGTACTTGCCCTGATAGACAAAAAGGGCAACACGATGTCATATCTTCTCTCGGGTCTGTTCCTGGGCGTGGTTCCGAGCATTATCTGCTTCATTGTCAGGGGCAGCATCCCCATTGCCTGGGTCATCTGTCTGATGGTCAGCGTCAGCCTCTTCGCGGGCGCGGTAATATTCCGCGGAAGAGCCGTAGCGGAAGAGATACGGAGAAGATTCCACCTGTAACAGCATCTGCAGCACTTACAGAGACATCGTTCATAGACAAGTTCATCGCATGTATGAGATCACGTTCTTATGAACTTGTGATCCGCCTCGTATTCGTCACTGACAAAACGCTCTATCTTCATGTGCAGATCGTACTTCTCGCGAAGCTCTGCCAGTTGCTTCATCATGGGCGATGCGTGATGCGCGTCTATTGCAGCCTGGTCAGCCCAGGAGTCGATGAGCAGGACCGTCTCGGGGTCATCCATCGGGACAAAATACTGATACCTCAGGTTGCCCTCCTCCGCACGGATGGCATCCGCTATTCCTGACTTCTCCATCTCCTCCGCGAAAGCTCTCGCACTGCCGTTCTGACCTTTGTAATACAGGTTTACCGTTATCATATCCATTCCCCCGTTGATGTTTTTCTTAATTATACATTTACGGTGAAGGCAGTGGGGCATATATGTTATATTTAAGTCAGCACTCGAGGTAACCAAATGACTTATTCTATCATCGGCATTCTGGCTAGTATCCTGTTGGTCATCACCAACAGGGATATTCTGTGGAAGACCGACGGAAGCAGCCTTACAAAGACTCAGAAGAGTTACCGGCTGTTCCTTATAGGAGCGCTGTGTTACCTCATCACCGACCTGCTGTGGGGCATACTGTATTCGGCGCAGATGCTGACCGTCCTGTTTGTCGATACCTCGATACATTTTGCTGCGATGGTGGGCGCGGTCATGCTTTGGACCCACTATGTTGTATCCTATCTCGATACCGGAAGGCTGTTCGGAAAGATACTGAAGATAACAGGACGTGCGTTCTTCATCTTCGAGCTCATATGCGTCGCAGTCAATCTCTTCCAGCCCGTACTATTCTGGTTCGACAAGAACAAAGAGTACCAGGCTGGCGTCGCCAGATACATAACCCTTCTGCTTCAGATAATACTGTTCCTCGGAACGACTACATATACGCTCGCGGTTGCCTTCAAGGCGAAGGGCAGAGTGCGCCTGAGGCACATGACCATCGGCTTCTTCGGACTTGCCATGGCCCTGCTTATCACCATTCAGGTCTTCTTCCCGCTGTGGCCACTGTATGCGATGGGGTACATGCTCGGTACGAGCCTGCTGCACACTTTCGTTGTGGAAGATGAGAAGGAAGAATACAGAAGAGAGCTTAAGGCCGCGCTGGCTGAAGCCGAGAGGGCGAACAGCGCCAAGACCGCCTTCCTGTCCAGCATGAGCCACGAGATAAGGACGCCGATGAATGCCATCATCGGTCTGAACAATATCGCGATGAACGATCCTACGGCAAGCGATGAGATCAAGGTCTATCTGAGCAAGATGGGAGATTCGGCGCAACACCTTCTCGGCATCATCAACGACATCCTCGACATGACCAGGATCGAGTCGGGACACATGATACTGAAGAAGGAAGTGTTCTCCCTGACCAATGCCCTCGAGCAGATCAACACCATGATCGGCGGACAGTGCGAGGATAAGGAGATCACATACAGCAGCCGCGTTAACGGGCAGATCGGTGAGTATTACATCGGCGACGTGCTGAAGCTCAAGCAGGTTCTCATCAATATCCTTGGCAACGCAGTCAAGTTCACATCGGAAGGCGGAACAGTCGAGTTCGTTGTCGAAGAAGGCGAACACTACGCACAGAAGACTGTGCTGATATTTACCATTAGCGATACGGGCATCGGAATGGATAAGGATTACCTGCCGCACATCTACGATGCCTTCAGTCAGGAAGATACTTCCGCGACCACGCAGTACGGTTCGACCGGTCTCGGCATGCCCATCACCAAGAGCATCGTGGACCTCATGAACGGCAACATTGAAGTGGACAGCGAGAAGGGTAAGGGCAGCACTTTCAAGGTGACGGTCACGCTTGATGACGCGGAAGATGCGGGCAGGAACGAAGAGCCGTCGGAGAAGCGCGAAGAGCGTCTTAAGGGAATGAAGATACTTCTTGCCGAAGACGTGCCGGTCAATGCCGAGATCATGATGATGATCCTCTCCGGCAAGGAGATGGAGGTCGATCTCGCAGAGAACGGCAGGATAGCTGTGGAGCTCTTCGGGAAGTCCGCGCCCGGGCATTACGATGCGATACTTATGGATATGCGCATGCCGGAGATGGACGGTCTCGAAGCGACAAGAACGATAAGAGCACTTGAACGCGAAGACGCGAAGAAGATCCCGATAATCGCGCTTACGGCAAACGCTTTCGACGAGGATGTGCAGCAGAGCATGCAGGCCGGATTGAACGCGCATCTTACAAAGCCTGTGGAGCCGGACGTATTGTTCGAGACTCTGGGAAGGCTCATCAATTCATAAGAGGAGACAAAAACTATGGGGAAGATAAGCCTTAAGCCTTATAACGACTATTGTCCGCAGACGCTGTTCCTGTACGGAACATACGATGAGAACGGCAAACCCGATTTCGGACTGTTCTGCTGGTTCAGCTATATCTGGGACGGAGAGATGGGAGTCATGTGCTGCATCGGCGGCGATAAGACCACGGTAAGGAACATCAAGCGCAATAAGATATTCTCTGCCAATCTGGTCACGGAAGAACTGCTGAATGTCGCAGATTACATGGGCATCGTAAGCGGCAACAATCCGGACAAGATGAAGATAGACCTTGATATCGGCAAGGGCGAAGTTCTGGATGTTCCGATACTTAATGCCTCACCCGTTAACTTCGAGCTCGAAGTTACTGATTTTATCTGCAAGCACGACGGCACAGTCATGCTCTGCAAGATGAGGAATGTCCTTCAGGACGAATCGCTCGCATCCGAGGGCGAATCCTTCGAGCAGAAGTTACGGCGCATCGCTCCGGTGAAGACGACATGTAAGCATTACTTCAGTTACGAAGGCAAGGACCTCGGGGGCTGGGGAGAGCCGATGAAGAGGCTTGGATAAGGAGACAGCACATGAAGAAATGGTATGACGAAGAGTACGAATTCACCGTGGAAGTAACAGGTTACCTGCACGGCGACAAGACCGAGAGATACTGCAGGAACGGCGAAGAGATCGGCGATACTTACACCTGCACATACGGCTGTCCCGTCAACAAGGACGGATACGGCATCTGCTCGAAAACGATGATGATGCTCTATCCTCTCATGGAAGCTATAAGGAGCGGCGGTGACCTTGAGAACTTAGGCGGCGACGGAAAGTATACCAAGACCGTCGTATGCCCGGACGGCTGCGTGATATTTAAGCTCACGGCAAAGCCCCTCGGCAATGAGAATTTCCACAAAGGAGGATTCTGGGAGTACCCGGATGCAACATAACACATGATCAGATTCATAGAAAACGCAGAAGAGAAGAAGCAGATCTCGCGTCAGATCCTAGAAGCTCTGACAGAGTGGTTCGAGGTAGAATCAAGCCGCGAGCAGTATATAGAAGAGTCGGCAGGACAGCCCTTCTGGGCATCGGTCGAAGGTGACACATACGAAGGCTTCCTCTGCCTTAAGGAGACAGGTAAGTCCACGATGGAGCTTGCCGTGATGGGCGTCCGCAAGGAGTGCCACAGGAAGGGTGTGGGGAGAAGGCTTTTCGCCGCGGCAAGAGATTATGCCGCAGCAAAGGGTTATGAGTTCATCCAGGTCAAGACGGTCAGGTCCGGCATGTACGAGGACTACGACATTACCAATGAATTCTATAAGAGCCTCGGGTTCAAGGAGCTCGAAGTGCTCGCGGATTACTGGGACGAGGCAAACCCCTGCCAGATCTACGTGATGTCTCTTAAGAGTGCTGTGGGAACGATCGCGACGAGACACAGCTACCGCGGTGCTTTCGTGCAGGAAGAAGTGCCTGAAGAAGACCTCATAACGATCGCCAGATCAGGCATCGACGCGCCTTCGGGATGCAACAAGCAGACGACCGACGTCATCATCGTGAACGACCCGGAAGTGCTCTCGAAGATCAAAGCCGTGGTCGATCCGCCCGTCGCGCAGACGGCGCCCGCGATGATAGTAGTCCTGACCAGAAGGATCAATGCGTACAGGGACAGGTGCTTCGCGGTACAGGATTATTCCGCAGCGATCGAGAACATGCTCCTGGCCATAGTCGAGCTCGGTTATCAGAGCTGCTGGTACGAAGGACATATCACGGACGAGGACAGGATCTGCGATAAGATAGCTTCCATCCTGAACGTCCCTGCAGAATACGATGTTGTCTGCCTGTTGCCCGTCGGCAAAGCCGCAGACGATTTCCACGCACCGAGCAAGAAGCCTCTGTCCGAGCGCGTTAAGTTCAACCGCTGGGGATAATGCGCGAAATGATACACAAACGATACACCGGACATGTATCATCACTCTTGACGGAGGAGATTCATGTACAACGTTCTGCTCGTTGAAGATGACATTCAGATCAGAGAAGTTATCGGGGACTTTTTTGCCAGGCGCGATGAGATCAGGCTCGACCTTGCCGCAGACGGGGAGATAGGCCTTAGCAAGATACTTAACGGTCAGTATGATCTCATAGTTCTTGACATAATGATGCCCGGTATCGACGGATTTGAGCTCTGCAGGATCATCAGGAAGAGGTCGGATGTTCCGGTCGTTTTCCTGACGGGCAAGGTCAGGGAAGAAGATGTGCTCTACGGCTACGAGTTAGGTGCCGACGATTACATCGTAAAGCCCTTCTCCATCAAGGTCCTGTACAGCAAACTGCTTGCCATCCTCGAACGGACGGACACAGGCAGGGTCACTCACAAGGTGCTCGAGAGCGGACAGATAATGCTCGACCCTTCGAAGTTCGAAGTAACGGTCGGAGGCGAGATCATCGATCTGCCGCCCAAAGAGTATCTTATCCTCAAGTACATGATGGAACACCCGGGGACCGCGATCACCAGAAGGCTCCTGCTCGTTGCCTGCTGGAACGACGACTCGTTCATAACCGAGCGCGTGATCGACAACCGCGTTAAGAACCTCCGTAAGAAACTGGGTAAAGAAGGCACCCGCATTAAGACGCTTATAGGAGTCGGATACAGATTCGACTGAGCGCCCGGCGGTGACCTTCGATAACGGCCGCAAACCAAGGGGGTTAAAGGAATGAAAAAGTACAGGGATTTTGTGTTTCCGTTCGTGGCGGCAGGACTGCTTGTAGGTCTGATCCTGTTCGGATTTACGATCATGGTGTTCCAACACCGCTACGAATCAACGCTGGAAAGCGGTTATTCCGGCATGGTCGACAAATACGAGAAGATGCTCGATAAATACGATTCAGGCGAGATCAGCCCCGGTTTTATCGACATGATGAGCAACCTCTACAGCTTCGATTATCTGCGCATATCCGAGATCGATGACAGCGGCAGCATTACACCGTTATTCGAGACGGACTACGATATCGTTGCCGTATCGAACACTATCCACGACTGGATATATGTCACCAAAGACGATTCGCTCGCAGGCACCAAAATGGATTACGATTCGCCGGTCGAGGACGGATTCGAACTGGATATTACATATCTTAAGTGTGACGAGATCTGGGTGCCTGCCGGGACATTGAATATGTATGCGGGTAATTCGTATAATCTGCTGGCAATCTCGGAAGGATGGTATCACAACTCCATGGATCCTTTTTTCATCGCTTCGGAGATCCACGGAAACATCGCTTTCCCTTGTCTGGCTATCGAGTCTTATTACATTGACGGTGAATATCTGCATCTGGGACTGGTCCGCAAAGGTTTCACTAATATCCCGTTCTCCAAGACATGGGATTTTACTGACAAGAGTGTGATCGACAAATATGAGCAGGTAGAACCCGATGCTATTTCCGCCGCCATCTCATACGGCACGCCGGTAAGACCGGACGAGTATCTTGAAGCCGAGAGCAGCATCTTCATGCAGGATTCGATGGACGATATCTATGCGAGCGGCAAGATGGATGAAGGCGATCGCGGTTACACCAGCACGCTTGAAGCAGACGGCCGGACGGTATTCGGCGGCCTCAGGATCTACGAGACCGGCGGGCACAAGTATCTCATCGAGAGCGTTGTCACAGCAGAGTCGTTTGCGGGATACTATATGCCCTTCCTGATTATCTATGCGCTCTTCCTCGCGCTCATCTTCATCGGCATCCCGATGCTTGTTGCGGTGAGACCTTACAGGCAGTACAAGAGCGCCTACGAGAACAACATCTTCAAGAACAATCTCATCGACTCGCTCGCACATAACATCAAGACGCCGCTGCAGATCCTCGGAGGTTACGCTGAGAATTTGAAGGATGTTTCCGGATCTGCGGAGAAGGATCATTACGCGGACCGCATCCTCGAGAAGACTGCCGAGATGAACAAGGACATCGAAGCGATCCTGAAGACGGCAGAGAAGACCACTCCGGTGCTTAAGTCCTGCTCCGTAAAGGAGATATACGACGAAGCCGCGGGTAAGATCGGCGGCGAGTTCAATA
>JAEEGK010010431.1_pt1 | contig 21435 bp, 20 predicted proteins | sample 8958771 | NCBI WGS metagenome assembly JAEEGK01 (sample SAMN16246547, study PRJNA631951) | gut metagenome | biome: gut microbiome; feature: rumen; material: SC-attached | host: Bos | place: Iran: Karaj | collected 2018-10 | reverse complement strand
AGTTCTGAGGACAAAGATAATATTTTTTTCTGTTTTATATGCATAGAATTAATAAAAATTGCATTGTAAAACAAAAAAACTATTGTATTATGAGTGCCAAAGTATTTAGCGTATGCTCCATGAGGGGATTGCGGGAAAAATGCGTGTGTCGGATGTTCCACGGGCGGACAAGTTCGGGCAAATTGCCCGGGGGGACTCGAACACAATGCTGTCGTCAAACATTTTTATCTGAATCTCAGTGCCTTTGATGTTGTAGGCGCGATGGCAACAGACATTCACGTCCATCTTCTGCATCGCAAATGCGGGATAGTCGCGGCGGGTTATAAAGATGCCCTATTTGCCCCAAAAAATAAAACTCATTCCTCCTCATATCTCCGCCACATCTTCCTTGCCTCATTCCGCATCCAATCCACCACCACAGGCGGCGAAATAACCCTCACGCCCGCGCCGTAACTCAAAAACGTCGAGAACAATTCAAAATTGACGACGACATTGATCTGAAACTCGCACGAGCCGTCGGGGTATTCCTTGACAATTTTTTGGGAATGGTGCAACGGCTTGGTAATGATGTAGTTGGTCTGTTCTTTCGTCGCCCAAAACCTGATTTTGCGCGGATAACTCTTTATCGAGGTGCTCACGCCGATAACATTGTCGAAAAAATGCTCAGGATCAAATTTGGGACTCTCAACATATTTGACGTCAACGGGTTCAATGCTGACAATGCGGTCCAAGGCGAGGTTGAAAACCTTCTTGGCGTCGTTGGCGGAACCGACAATAAACCAACGGTTGCGAAACTCCTTCAACAAGTACGGATAGAATATAATTTCCGTCGGCTCATTGGCGTTAAACGATTGATACATAACCCTCAACGTCTGCCGATTGTCGATGTAGCGGTACAGCGGTGTCAATAATTCCAAACCTTTGAGATCCTTCACACTGTCAAAATGAATTATTGGTTTACGCTTGTTGAGACCCGTCGCAAGGCTGTCATCGAGTCGTCCGATTACGTCATCAAACCTATTAAATTGTTCAAAATCAGACAACTGCCTAAGCATATCCGTCGCCTCGCGGATTACATCGTAGTCGTTTTTGGAGAGCGGCATCTTGGTGATGGAATAGTCGGGGTCGGCATAGCGGTAATATTTGTTGTCATAGACCTCGATGGGCGCGTTGTAGCCGAGTTTGTCGCTGCGCATAATCTGAATGTCGCTTTGGACTGTGCGCAGCGAAACCCCTTTGGTGATGCCCTCGCAGTCGTACAACGCATCGCAACAGGCTTCAACCAAATCTTCAATTGTCCAATGCCGATACTTGTTTCTCAGGCAGTTGTCTATCGTCTTATAACGTATGAGAGCGTTCTTGTTTGCAGGCATAATTACAAAGATTTTTACCACAAAATTATAAATTAACCACGGAAAACATAGAAATCACCGAAAAAAAATCCGTGTAATTCCGTGCTTTCCGTAGTTGAGAATCATTCCTCTCCCGCCTTGAAATTGAAAATCGGCTTGATTATCTTTACAATCTCGGCGGTTGGCTCGATGTTGGCGACAATATCGTCCATAGTCTTGTAAGCCATTGGCGCCTCGTCGATGGTGTCGAGATTGACCGTTGTGGAATAAATGCCCGACATCTCCGCCTTAAATTCCTCCAAATCAAGTACTTCCTTGGCTTGGCGGCGGCTCATAATGCGACCCGCACCGTGCGGCGCAGAAAAGTTCCAATCCTCGTTGCCCTTGCCGATGCAAATCAGACTGCCGTCGCGCATATTGATGGGTATCAGCAACTTCTCGCCGTTTTGCGCACTCACTGCGCCCTTCCGCAAAATCATATTGTCGAGGTCAATATAATTATGGATGGTGGTGAATTGCTCTTTGATGTCGTACTTGTTGATTTTCAGGCCTTTGATGATTTCGTCCATCATCGCCTTGCGGTTCATCTTGGCAAAATGCTGCATTATGCCCATATCGTGGATGTAATCGCTGAACAATGAGCCACTTACATAAGCCAATTCTTTTGGAATTGTGGTCAAAACCTGAGCCTTGGCTTCGTCAAGACGCTCTTGAATCTCACTTTCACGATGTTGGGCTTTGAGTTGGCGCACCAATTCGTCCAAATCCTGTTTCTGATTGTGGTTCAATTGTTTCCACGCCTCATTTTGATAGTATTTGGCGATTTCGAGACCCGCGTGACGGCTGCCCGAATGAACCACGATATAAAGGTTGCCGTCGTCGTCGCGGTCAGCCTCGATGAAATGATTGCCGCCGCCGAGAGTGCCCACGCTTCTAACAGCCCGCGCCTTGTCGAATTTGCCGCGAACTTTCTTAAAATTAATTGCTTTCGCATACGGATGCGGCTCTTTGCGGATGTCGTAACCGCTTGGAATCTTGCGGCGTATCACCCTGTCCAAGGCGACGGGATTGAAATTTTCGGCTGTCGCGCTGCCCGCCCTGAACATCACCGTCTCCATACCGCAGCCGATGTCAACACCCACAAGGTTAGGCACAATCTTGTCAGTAATTGTCATCGTAGTGCCAATTGTACATCCCGCGCCAACGTGCACATCGGGCATCAGCCTGATCCTCGCGCCCTGCGTAAACTCCTGATTGCAAAGGGTCTCAATCTGCGCCACCGAACCCTCGTCCACATTGTCGGTAAAAACCTTTGCCGACGAATATTTTCCAACAACTTCTTTCATAATGTTCCCGTTTTTAGTGATTGATGCTCCAAAGGTAAAACGCGACTACGCAATCTATTTGCGTAATGCGGAAAAAGTTGAAAAAATTTGAAAAAATGACGGGAAACGATTATTTTTGTGGAAATTTGCAGTTGAAATATTTTTGCTGCCAACCGATAACCAATTAATGACAAAGACAATGGAGAAACAAAAAATCGTATTTTTAACGGGAGCCGGTATCAGTGTTGAAAGCGGGCTTTCGACTTTTCGCGGCAACGAAGGTATGTGGAACAACAAGACTTGGCGTTATTATGCAAGTGTTGAAGGCTTGTGTCACGAGCCGGAGAATTTTCTTGACTTTTATAATTGGCGCAGGCAAAAACTCTCTGAGGCAGAGCCGAATAAGGCTCACCGTTTGATTGCCGAATTGGAAAAAGATTATCAGGTAACTGTCATCACTCAAAATGTTGACAATCTGCACGAAAAAGCGGGCAGCACACATATTCTTCATATTCACGGCGAATTGGCGAAGGTGTGTTCTTCCAAAAACCGACTTGACCCGAGATGTATCAAAGATTATCCTCTGACAACGCCCATCAAATTGCACGATGATGCCGGAGACGGTTCGCAAATGCGGCCTTTTGTCGTACTTTTCGGAGAACAAGCGCAAGAATTGGAAGAGGCTTTGGATTGTATCAGCAGGGCGGATATTTTTGTTGTAGTCGGGACGTCGTTGGTGGTATATCCGGCAGCAGACCTTATCCTTTACGCCGATAAAGCAATTCCCCGCTATTTTATTGACCCTAACACGGTTGAGGCTTGTGATGCACTCGGCTTTGAGCATATTCAAGCACCGGCAAGCAAGGGAATGGAAGTGTTGATAGAAAAAATCAAAATTAAGTGATTGATAGTGCTTTCACTGAACGAATGTATTTTTCAAATAATCATTTCCCCCGTCCCAAACAAATGAAACCTCTCCTTCAACCTCTCGCCAAGCCTCTCGCACACGCCGTTGCCCGTGCAATGTCCTGTGTACAAGTGCGCTGAGGGGTATTTTTTTATAAATGTTGACGACAACAACTCCAAATCATCCTCCTCGCCGTCCAAAAGGTGCAGACCGCCGACGAAGTCGGTCAAATTGTTGTTTTTCATATAATTACAACAATCCTCGGCAATGTTCAACAATCCACGGTGCGAGCACGGCGACACCACCGTCAGTCCGCCGTCAATGTTCAGACACAATGCAATTTCGTCGTCGGCATTGTAAGGTAGCATAGAGCCGTCGTCGCCAATGGAAAGATACCTATTTCCGTTGGGCTGAGGATAATTGGCGTTACGTGTGAAAACTGCGCATATATTGCTGTCAATCTGATAATTATCATCAATAAAAACAAAACGCTCCATATTTTGACGGGTGACGTCGGCATCGGGCGAGAGAGAATGCAACTTGCCGCCACGGTTGCTAAAATATTGATAATTAAGCACAAGGCGCGAGGCAATGATTTTGGCGTCACGATTGATTTCAATAAAACGCCTCAGCCCGCCCGAATGGTCAATATGTCCGTGCGAAAGTACAAGATAATCAACGGTTTGGATGTCGATACCCAACTTATCCGCATTGTCGAAAGCCTTGCCCGACAGCCCCGTGTCCACGAGGATTTTGTGCGCGGAAGTCTCCACGAACAGCGAGAGTCCGTGTTCCGCCGTCAAATCCGCACGGCTGCAACGATTGTCTATGAGTACGGTAATCTTCACGATGTCAAGTAATTATGACTGCATAAAATTCTTCTTCAACTCGTTCCAATGCTCCGCGAAATACTGCATCGACGGAAAAACGACGTTTGCGCCCTCCTTCCACAGACATTCGTCGGGCAGCGGGCCTGTATTGACGGCCACCGTAAAAACCCCTGCGGCGACGCCCGCCCTCACGCCGAGCGGCGCATTCTCCACCACGACGGCTTCATTGGGCTGCACGCCCGCCTTTTTAAGACCCATCAGATAAGGCTCGGGGTTGGGTTTTCCATACTTGACGTCAAACGCCGTCACCATATTGCCGGGCGCAAAAATATTTGGGAAACTGCGGTTGAGTTTGTCCAAGAGCGACTTTTGACCGCTGCCCGTAACGAGCACAATCCTCAGCCCCGCCTCTTTGATGGCGTCGAGCAATTCCACCGCGCCCTTCATCGGTTCGGCAGTGCCGCACGCGACAAAAATCTCCGCCTTCCGCTTGTAAATCGATTCTATTTCCTGTTGCGTCGCCTCCCGACCCCACTGATTCATAGCGAGTTCGTTGATGGTGCCCGCGCCTGTGCGCCCTTCGTTCATATACGCCTGACGCTCCGAAATTTCGAGTCCAAACTCCTTAGCCGCCCTACTCCACGCCACCGCGTGAAACGGCATCGAGTCAAACAACACTCCGTCCATATCAAACAAAAACGCCTTGACATCCAACGCCTTGTTGCCGCTCTTCGACAAATAATCCGCAATTTCTTTTTCTAACATAAAGCACTTGATTTTTTACGGTGCAAAGGTAACGAAAATTCAAAAAAAAATGCCGCATCTCGTACAAAATCATTATATTTGCATCGTAAAACCTAATTGTCTGATGTATTATGGATACGACAATACTGCGATGTCCCGCATGTGGCAGCAATCTCCGATTCGATGCGACGATACAACGCTGGAGGTGCGAAAGCTGTTTCAACATTTATGCCCAGGAGGACGTTTACAAGATAACCTCCGATTCTGACCTCGACAACAAGACGCAGGGCCGCGACATCGAGCAACAGCCTGAGCTCGACGTTTACCGCTGCCAGAGCTGTGGCGCGGAGATGGTGACCGACCAAAACACCACCGCCACATTCTGCATCTATTGCCACAATCCGGGCATCATCAAGCACAGGCTTGAAGGCAAATTCCGCCCCGACTACATTATCCCGTTTACAAAGTCAAAGGAGGACGCCGAAGAAGCCTACAGACAGTGTTGCAAAGGCAAGTACATCGCGCCAGCCGAATTTGCCAACCCGGACAACATCCAGAAAATCACTGGCGTATATGTTCCCTTTTGGCTGTACGATGGCGATTCGAGGGCGCACGTGTCGGGCTTGCGTACCACCTCGTCGAGCGTCCGCAGCGGTGATTACATAGTCACCACCACCTGCAAATACCGCGTGGAGCGCACGGGCAATATGCGATTCTACAGGGTGCCCGCCGACGCCAGCGTCAAGTTTGATGACAATACGATGGACTCCATCGAGCCATACAACTTTGAGGGACTGATACCCTTCAACTACTCGTACCTGTCGGGATTCCTCGCCGAAAAATACGATGTCGACGTCAACGAAGACGTGAGCCGAGTCAAACGCCGTATGGAAAACACAATCATGTCCGAAATCTATGCCACCATTCCCGGCGGCACTCTGAATGGCGTCACAGAACATAAGGAGACGACCTTTGGCGATGTCAGATATGCATTGCTGCCTGTATGGATGGTCAATACCATTGTGAATGGCAAGCCCTACACCTTCGCAATGAACGGACAGACGGGACGTATGGTGGGCGACATTCCAATATCGGTGCCTCGTTTGCTGGCATTTTTTGCAATAATATTCCTGGTTGCAATGTCGGTATTGTGCGCGGTGTCGTACATCTTCTTTATGTAAAACCTGCAAATTATGACCACGAAAATGAAACAGATAATCGCCATAATGATAATATTGATGATGACTCTCGCCGCCAACGCCCAGTCCATCAGTAATATAGATGAAATCCCAATTGTTGACAACAAGATGAAGTTCATCTTTATCCAATCGGACGGACATGTCAGCACTTTGGATGACCTCGACAAGAAGTTTGCGGCGGCATCAGACCGACTCCACGGCGATGCAGTGCTGGTGGTTTCCAAAATGCCGCTTTACGAAGATTTTTGCAATGATTTTTACGAAAAAAACAATTACAACCCCGATTGCGGAATAATAATAGTGGTGGACCGCGTCGACAATGATAATTCGTTAAGCTGCTTCGGCTCTCTCGAGGACAAGGGAGACTGGGCTGTCAAACGTTTCTCAGAGTGTTACGATTATGACACTGTGGCTACCTTAGGCGAATTTTATGCAGTGCTCGCCGACAGCCTTGCCGCCGTCATTGGCGACGTTGTCATTGAGACCCCAAAAAAACAAAAGTCCTCCACTGACAATTGGGACAAATATACGACAGCAACCCGCACTGAGTCAGACCCGAAGGTCAACAAGTCTTTCTTGAAGGATAAGCTCGACTTCAGGCAGTTGCAAAGCGCGCTCCATACCCCCTGCGTGGACACTTCCGTAAAAGTGTATGACGCCGCCGGACTTCTCTACGACTACGAAATCCCGCTCATCCAAAACGATGTCCGCGCCTTTATCAATAAGTACAATACTGATATGGTGATAGTTACCATCAATCAAAACAACAAGTTGCCGAGCGATGGCAACAATGCCACCGAGAATTTTGCTATGGATTTTTATGAATACAATGATTTCGGCAAGGGCGCACAGACCAAATCTGGCTACGACGGCGTCATATTGGTGATAGATATGCAAAACCGCAAGTTTTCTATTCTCGACGTCGGCAAGCCAAACGAAAAATTTCACATCGCCATTAACAATCTTGACCGTTACATTAATGGTATGTCTACCGACCTCACCATGAAAAATTATTGTGATGCTATCCGCAGCTTCATCCGGTATTACGGCGAAGATTGCGAGTATTTCTATATGCTCACACCCAACAATTGGGACAAATACGAGATTGCACGACGCTCAGACAGCAGCCAAATCCCCATCGTAGATACCGCCATGAAGATTTATGATGCAGCCGGAGTGCTTTCTGAAAGTGAATATGAGGGACTGCAAAGGCGTGCGCACGATTTCATCAATAAAAACAATATCGATTTGGCTGTTGTCATCATCAATGAAAACGATATACCTGAACACCGCGACAATGATTGCCTGAGCACCACCAAGCGGTTTGCGTGGATTTTTTATAATGGCAATAACTTCGGCAAGGGCAAGCGTAACGACGGTGTGATATTGTTGATAGACAGGCAAAACCGCAAGGTGGCAGTCCAAGATTTCGGCGTGCCATACAGCAAGTGGCACGTTGCGGATGACCACTTCATAAGTTATTCTGAAGATATTCGCATGCGCGTTCGTGACCAGCGTTACTATGATGCCATCAATCAATTTATCGACGCCTACGAGGCCGACTATCAGTATGACATTACATTCCCATGGAAAAAATGCATTGTGTTCTCCCTGATCATCACCATTTTCGCCCTTGTCTATGAGTGGCGGAAATATAAAAGTATTTTTGCCGCCGACAATGCAAAACGTTACGGAGGGGATTTCAATTTGGTGCATAGTGTTGACGATTTGATAAGTAAAAGCACCACGCGCAGATTCAGCCCTCAGAGCACGTCGTCGGGCGGTGGTGGCGGCGGATACCGATCCAGCGGCAGCAGCCACGGGTCGTCGAGCGGACGCTCTTTTGGCGGCGGCAGCGGCAGTTTTTAATATTTGTGTTTGTCGTCAATTATTGCTAATATTGCATCCACAATCAATACCATTATAAGATATGAAACAATTAAACAGAAATACCGCTCCCTCAGCCCGCACCTACACCGAGAAGGTGATTCAGATTGGCGAGGGCAACTTCCTCCGCGCTTTTGCGGATTGGATTATTTGGAAGACCAACCAAAAGACCGACTTCAACGCCTCTGTCGTGGCTGTGCAGCCGCGTAAGGGCGGCAAAATCAAGAATCTCACCGCTCAGGACTGTCTTTACCACGTCAACCTTCAAGGCCTCGACGGCGGCAAGGCTGTTGACAACATCGACCTCATCGACGTAATCAGCCGTGGCATAGATCCTTACGAGGATTTTGAGAGTTACATCCGACTCGCCGAACAGCCTGAAATGCGTTTTGTAATCTCCAACACCACCGAGGCGGGAATCACCTTCGATGCGTCGTGCAAGTTCAGCGACAAGCCCGCCGCGTCGTATCCCGGCAAACTTGTGCAGTTGCTCCACCACAGGTATGAGCATTTCAAGGGCGATGTCAACAAGGGATTCATAATCCTGCCCTGCGAACTCATCTTCCACAACGGCAAACACCTGAAAGAATGTATAAATCAATACATTGAGCATTGGAACCTCGGCGCTGATTTCAAGAATTGGGTCGATGCCGCCTGTCCTGTTTATAACACACTTGTTGACCGCATTGTGCCGGGCTATCCCAAGGACAATGCACTTCAAATAATGGAGCGTATCGGCTTTGAGGACAATCAGTTGGTTATGGGCGAAGTTTTTCATCTTTGGGTGATAGAAGCCCCGGAAAGCCTTTCCGCAGAGTTTCCCGCCGACAAGGCAGGACTGCAAGTGCATTTTGTGCCGTCGGAGGCTCCGTACCACGAGCGCAAGGTTACGCTTTTGAACGGCCCTCACACCGTGCTTTCGCCCGTCGGCTATCTCAGCGGACTTGACACCGTGCGCGAATGTTGCGAGGATACTTTGGTCGGACGTTTTGTTGACAAGGTGATGTACGACGAACTCCTCCCGACGCTCAATCTCCCGAAGGACGAACTCACCAATTTTGCCGACGACGTAAAGAACCGCTTCAAGAATCCATACGTAAGGCATTTTGTAACAAGCATTATGCTCAATTCGTTCCCGAAGTTCAAGACCCGCGACCTGCCCGGTCTCAAAATTTATTTTGAGCGCAAAGGCGAGTTGCCAAAGTGCATCGTCCTCGGTCTTGCCGCCATCTGCACCTATTACAAGGGCGGTATGCGTGGCAGCGACCAAATCACGCCCAACGACGCCCCCGAAATTCTCTCACTCCTCCAAACCCTTTGGGCGACAGGCAATTGCGCCGAAGTTGCAAAAGGCGTCCTCGGTGCGAAGGATTTGATTTGGGGCGAAGACCTCAACCAAATCCCCGGACTCACTGCATTGCTGACTGAATTTTTAGAGAAGATTCAGAAGGACGGAATGAGAAGCGCGGTGGAGATGGTGCTGTAACAATTTGATTATTGGTTTGTTGTAGAGACGCGATTAATCGCGTCTCTACGATTAATCGCGTCTCTACGGCTAATCGCGTCTCTACTATTTTATAAGTATTCTCAAACATAAAACACATTATTAATCGTGAACAAAACAATTGTAATCACCACATTGCTCGTCCTCGTCGCATTGTCGTCGCAGGCGCAGGTGACGCCCGACACTATTTCGGTGTATTTCCAATTGGCGAGCAAGACTCAGGGAGAAACTGCGACGTTGGTCTATCCCGAATTTATTGAATGTAAGGATATTACGCTCCATCCCGTTACTGACGGTGATGGGCGTTGGTCGGTGAAGATACCAGCCTATCGCACGATGCACATTCAGATTTTTGACCAAAACAAAATTAAGGGCGTCGTATGGGATGCCATTGACCTCTTCTGCCGTCCGGGGACTCGTGCCGACATTTTCCTCGACGACATCAACGACCGTTGCATCTTCTCAGGCGAAAATGCCGACGCCCACAACGCGCAAATTGCCTTCCCATTGAAAATAGAGGATATGCACGGACGATGTTTCAATATGGAATTGCAGGACGCCACCAACGCCATCCGCTATGTCCGTCAGCAAAACCTTCACAACATCGATTCGCTCGTCAAGACGCACCCCGACCTGCCTCAGCGTTATGTGGACGCACTAATTGCCATCTCCAACTACGGATACGCAATGGATATGACCCAAAACATCATAGGGCATTTTTTCGGTTCGTTGGGCAAGATTCTTCAACAAGGCAACAATATGCCGCAAGAATACATCGACCTACTGCGTGAGGTGGAGACCGACGAGTTGCTGCATCCGCAGGAATTGCTCCCGCGTTGGGCTACGACGTATTTCAGCGACATTGTTAGGATTGAAGACATCGCACAGAACGGTATAGTGCGCGAGGCTTCCAAAAAGTCTGACCAGCAATTGATTATCTTCAAGGGCGATTGTGCTGTAATTGACGCCATCAATGCATCCGACGACGTCAGGCAGATAATGAAGACCGAACGTTTCCTATTGCTTTGTAAAAAGGAAATCACTCCAAAGCGTGAAAAATTTTTGCGCTCGCAACTCACCCCGGAAGCCTTCGGACAGTTGCGGAATTACATCAACGGTATGAACGCGAAGTTTGAGGCAATTCCTGTGGAGCAAGTGAAGGCGTTGGAGGAGACGCCCCTCGACAGCCTTGTTGACGGCAAGGAAATCTTTCAAAAACTCATCTCCCCATATCGCGGCGAGGTGATTTATGTGGACATTTGGGGCACGTGGTGCGGCCCGTGTCAGCGCGAGATGACTTTCCTGCCGCAATTACACGACGCCATCGACGACCTCCCCGTTGTCTGTATGTACCTCGCCAACCAATCGCCCGAGGACATTTGGCGCAAGGCGTCTCGTCGTTTTGGCATCGATGGCAAGGATTGCGTCAACATCCGTCTGCCCGACAATCAGCAACGCGCCGTGGAGGATTTTCTCGGTGTGGAGGGATACCCGACGTATTTGCTCATCGCCCCCGACGGCACAATTTCTACCAACAAGGCTCCCCGCCCAAGTTCCGCGTCAGAAGTCAGGAAAGCGATCGAGGCGTTGTTGGAGAAGTGAGAGGGGGATGCTTTAAATCCCTCACCGTCATCTCTCGCGAAGGCGGCAGGAAGAAAGTTTTTTGGTCTGTTAAAATCGATGCAAACTAAAATATATTTTGCAATTTTCGCAATTATTTGTACTTTTGCGCACACAAATTTAAGTATTCGTAAACATAAAACACATCGTAATTATGAGCAAGACAATTTATTTAATTGCGGCATTGATGGCAATTGTCGCTTTGTCAGCGCGGGCGCAGGTAAAATGCCACGTTATAGGCACTGTTGCGGATGGTACTGTGCCGTCCGAACTTGTAATTTGTAAAGACCATACAGATCCGAAGGATAGCCCGATGAGACTTGCCGTCAATAATGGTCGGTTTGAGTACGACATTGAGGAAAGCCAAATCGAAAAATATAACATCGTTGATTTTGGTGAGGTTTTGGAGAAGGGGATGACCAGCCGCCTTGGCGACTTTTTCGTTGAGGACGGGGCTACAATCACAATCCACCTTGATGGCGACGAATTTCAAATCACTTCAACGGGTAAGGAGTTTCAGAAGTGGCAGGCGATGCAGGACGCCTTGAAGGAAAAGTTTTTGCCAGTATTCGAGAAAATTGACGAAGACGATGAGGCGGCGATGGAGCAATTGGACCGCGATATTGAAAAATGGACGCTTGATTACTACTCAACACACCCGACGCTTGGTTTTCTGTTGGATTTGTATGGACAATTGTCCTCCTTCCGCTATAACGACACGCAACTTGGTCAGATGCTTGACATCTACCACCAAAAATATACTTCGTTTTGTCCCGAGCATCCTGTACATCAGCGTATTGCTGAACAAGAATCCAAAGAATATCAGATTTGCGGACACAAATACAATGATTATGACATCCGCACGATGGACGGGCAGAAAGTCCGTGCGTCCGACTACTTCAAAGACCACCTGACGCTCGTGGTATGTTGGGCGTCGTGGTGCGCTCCCTGCATACGCGAGGCCAACGATGTAATCCCCATCTACCAACAATACCACGACCGTGGGCTGAATGTCTTTAGCCTTTCCAACGAATCCAAATCCACTGACGCTATGCGCAAAATTGTGGAGCGCAATGGCTATCCGTGGAATTGTTTCGTTGACATTGACAATGAGTTTGGAGTGTTTGAGCGGCACGGCACGCACAACAGTGCACTTTTCTTAATCGACCGCAGCGGCACAATTATCGCCGTGCCCGACAATGTGGATGACCTGAAAAAGAAACTCGCCGAAATCTTCAATGAGTAAGAGGCTGACAATCAACCTTTCCTCACCGGATGCCTAATCACTGTCTTCAACTTTTCCACCGCCGTCTTCCTCGGGTCTGAGAGGTAGATTTCATGGTGGAGGCGCTCGGCAGTGAGGTCGTTTACGTAATTGTTGGCTTTGAGAAAATCGTCCATAATGCCTACTGAGGCGGGTTCGTCGTCGTAGGAACCGATGTGCATTATTTGGACACATTCTCCTTCGGTGATTTTGAGGAGTTCGGCGCGGGAACAGTCGATTTTCTTTTTGCGCGTAGCCTCTGCAATAGCCCAATCAAAGTCCTCTTGGGTTACAAAGTCGGGCAGACGGATTGCCGAAATCCAATTGAGCGAACCCTTGTCGGAATAATCGAAGCCGTTGACGCCATCCTGCCACCAAAAACCTTCGAGCGGCGGCACCACGTAGTCGAAATAGCCGTTGATTCTGTGGTCGCCCATCTTGCTCATCTTGATGGTGTACGACACCGCATACAGCACGCCCACGGCATCCTTGTACGCGCCGCCCTCCTCGTTGGGGTCGCCCTTGCCACGCACCGCCACATACTGCATCGTGGGGATGTTGACAATCTGCGGCTTTTGCGGCGGCAAGTAAAATTCCTTATATTCTTTCTTGAAGTCAAATGCCATAAGTTCTTAGTTTTTAGAAGTCTGCCCCATTGTGAGTGAGGCAGACGATTAGTTGTCAATTACTTATTCTATCGGTATCTGAATTACCGAAACCCATTTTTCGGGGTCTTCTTGATTCCACGGGCCGTCGATGTAACAGGTGCGGTGCTGTCCTGCCACTTTGTAGCCTTTTTCGCCGATGTAGCGGAACGCCTCCGTGAACGATTCGTAAAACCTCTCGTATGGTCCTACGTGTTTCATACAGAGAGCCTTGGGAACTTCGGGCAGACGCTTGAACTGTATTATCGCGCTGTCGTTGCCCATCTCCTCCACTTGTTCGCAGTACTCGATGTCGATGTTGGTGGGTGTGTACTCCTTGTTGTGCTCCACGGTGAAGCAGTAGCCCGGAGGCGGACACTTGCAACCGAGACGTTGCATTTCGGGACCGATTTTCTCGTAACACATCGGGCCTAACGCCGCATAATTGGGTATCACTTCGCGATGACTTGCCACGATGATTTCGGGCAGAGATTGAATTTCAAATTTTTCCATTTTAGTAATTTGTTTTTGAGAGTTCCGCCACAGCAACAGTTGGTCGCGACGTGCTATCAGTTGCCGCAGTTGCTCCTCGGTCTGCGCAATCTTTTGGTCAAGTTGACGTGCGCTCGGGGTGTGCGAGTCGTCCTCGTACAATTCCTTGATTTCGTCCAACGAAAACCCGAGCCGTTGAAGGTCGCGAATTGCGCTGAGTTTCTGCATTTGCGAGATGCTGTAATAGCGGTAGCCTGTCCACTCGTCCACCTCGTCAGGCAGCAGCAGACCCTTCTGTTCGTAATGCCGCAACGTTTTTACCGTCACCTGCATCATCTGTGAAAACTCTCCGATTTTCAACTTTGTTTGGTTACTCATAATCGATCGATTTTTGCTAAGCGACTGCAAAGTTAATCTATGCCCTAAGGTACGAGTCAAGAGGGAAAGTGATTTTTTATATAAATTAACAATTTTAGCCATGATGCTCCTCCGCGCTTTTTACTAAATCTCTTCTATCACAGTCTCGCCCTCTTCGCCATCGGTCCATTTCCATTTTTCGTAAAAACGAAGTTTGCCGTTTACTGTTTTTGGAACAGAATCGCAAGCCCCTGATTTTAAGACTTTTTCTGTATTGATGTGCTGATAGGTGAAATGCAGATGGTTCTGGTTGTCGATGGTGCCAACGAGAAATCCTCTGATAACGCTGCCACCGGAATATTCAGCCCAGATGATGTCGCCTTTTTGGTGGTAACAGAAGGTTGTCTGCGCCGACACTTCGCCCGATTCGGAGTTTTCGATTGCTACAAACTGTCTGTCATTCACGGTGAAAGGAGCGTCGTTTGTTGCAAATAGTGTCTTGCCTTTTTCGTATGCTGTGGCGAGGTTTTTGTGCCAATTCGCCTCACGCGACGGCAACTTTTTGGTCATGCCGTCAAATACCACAAAATCAGAGTGCTTGACACGGTTGAAAAGCCGGTCGCCCAACATCACTTTTTTCATTGCATTGAGCAGACCGAACTGTTCTAAGCGTTGCAAGGTGTTGCCGGCGGTAACGAGAAACAGGGCTTTGTCGAGCATTTTCATTGTCTTTGTCCCGTAGGCGAACCCGTGAGACCAAACACGATCGAACCATCCGACGAGTTTTGCAGGTGCCTCGGTCCAAAACACGGGGTAGATGAAGACGATGGCATCGGCAGAGTTGATTTTACGCTGTTCGGCGAGTACGTCGTCTGCGAGTGCGGGTTCGGTGCGGTAGTTAGCGTCTCTAAGATATTCTTTTTCAGACATATCGGTCTTGAAATTCATCTTGTACAAATCGGAGATTTCGTACTCGTGACCTGCTTCGGCAAGACCTTTGACAAATGCGTCGAGGACGTTGCGCGTGAACGAATCGTCTGACGGGTGACAATGTACTATAAATGCTTTCATTGTTTCTCTTCTGTTTTTTAATTTGTTGCAAATGTAATGAAATTGTTGCACTAAACCAAAAATCGGCGTGATGGAGAGTCAGACGATTAGTTGTCAATTGATTACTCTATCGGAATCTGAATTACCGACACTCATTTTTCAGGGTCTTCCATAATTGTACGATGTTTGTTTTGCTAAGCGACAGCAAAGTTAATCTATGCCCTAAGGTACGAGTCAAGAGGGGGAGCGATTTTTAACGGTTTTACGTGTGGGTGTAACTATTCAGCGAAAAAACTCATTGATTTTCTGATGTTTACAAAGTCAAATAAATGATATTGCTCTCTAAAATTCAATAATTTTAATTATTTGTCATTTTATATAAACACCTGATTATCAGATTGTAATTGTTTGCAGATTCGCTAAGTAGTTGCGTGTGGGGTATGTTATTGTCGTTAAAATTCTTTTCAAATTTGGCGAGATTTTATTACCGAATTTGGCGGAATCTTATGATAATTGAATGTAAGGCTAATCTATGCCCTAAGGTGCAAGTCAAGAGTGAAAATTTGTCTGCGCCGATTGTATACGATTATAAAAAAAATTATTGAGAAACGAAGTTGGGTTAAAATTGATGAACGCGCAGTAGTACGTAACATTGAAAAACTGCGTGATGTGTACGTCCGTCGTGTCGGTGCAGACAAAAACGGTTTTGGGGAGGTCTTGAAATAAAAATTTTCAAAATTCTCAAAATAAAATTGCGTTACGCAAAAAGATTGCGTACCTTTGTTTTTACTTTGTAGCGTCAAATGACAGAAACCTGTTCTTTGAAAAATATTTGGGCAGTTGCCGTAGTGAAGAGTTACTTCGTTTAGGGAATCATAAGATCTTGGTAGAGATGGTTCAGCAATGAACCTTGGGGTTTAGTGATGAACCCGACATTGCATCCAAGGGTTCTCTTTGCGCCTGTTGCACTGCCCTTTTTATAATATAACGGTTGCCGTAGCGGAGAATTTCTTCGTCGGATCAGGAATGGGTTATGCCACCTGAATAGTTAAGGTCTCCGCGCTTGTTGCACCGTTTTTATTAACAATCAAACACTTACGAAGATGAGTTTTAATTCATTGTTGCGCGAGCAAAACGAAACCAAAAACCACGAGGGCGCAAAAGCCTACGTGATGTCGCCCGAACTCGAACTCTACACCGCCGTGGTCACCACCGCGTTGAGCAACAGTTTTTACGAGGACAGGAGTGGGCGCATCAATCGTATTGCGGAATTGGTGCAGAAAGTGCCGCACGAGTTCACCGCACGGCTCGCCGTCTATACCCGCAACGAAATGAATCTTCGCAGTGTGCCGCTGTTGCTGATTGTGGAATTGGCAAAAATCCACAACGGCGACAACCTCGTGGCGCGTACCGTTGAAAAATGCGTCCTTCGCGCCGACGAAATTATGGAACTCCTTATGTGCTACCAATTTAGGAACGCCGACAAGGAATCCCCCAAAAAACTCAACCGCCTTTCGCGTCAGATTCAGAACGGACTGCAAAAAGCCTTCAATCGTTTCGATGAGTATCAGTTTGCCAAGTACGACCGCGACAATCTCGAAGTGAAACTCCGCGACGCCCTGTTCCTTGTCCACCCGAAGGCAAAAGACGAGGCGCAGCAATTGATTTTCAACAAGATAGTCGACCGCAAACTTGAAATCCCCTACACTTGGGAGACCGAACTTTCCGCGCTTGGCAAGCAAAAATTTGACAGCGACGAACAAAAAGCCGACGCCTTCCGTCAGAAGTGGGAGGAGTTGGTAGGTAGCGGGCGGCTTGGCTATATGGCTATGCTGCGCAACCTCAGGAATATGCTTTCCGCAAAAATTTCGGCGGATAGCGTCAACATCGTCGCCTCGATCCTCAGCAACGCCGAGCAAGTGGCAAAGTCGCGTCAAATGCCTTTCCGTTTCCTCTCGGCATACCGCGAACTACAAAAAATCGACTCGCCTGACACGCCTTTTTTAATGTCGGCGTTGGAACTTGCCGTAAAACATTCCTCAGCCAACATCGAGGGCTTTGACCAAAACACAAGCGTACTTTTGGCGTGCGATGTCAGCGGTTCGATGCATAGGCCCGTCAGCCCCAAAAGCTCCGTACATTGTTATGACATCGGTCTTCTCTTGGCGATGATTTTCAAGACGCGCTGCCGCCGTGTGGTTGCGGGCATTTTTGGCGACAATTGGCAAGTCGTCAACGTTCCCTCCGACAATATCCTTATGTCGATAGGCGAGATGCAGAAGTACCAAAACACCGTCGGATTTTCCACCAACGGTTACAAAGTGATTGATTATCTGATAAAAAACAATATTGTTTTGGACAAGGTGATGTTTTTCACGGATATGCAGATGTACGATTCCACGGGCAACAACAATTCACTCGAAAACTCTTGGAACCGTTACCGCCAACTCGCCCCAAATGCAAAACTCTACATCTTCGACCTCGTCGGTTATGGTCAGTCACCGTTAAGAATCTTAAAGTCAAATGTTTACCTCATTGCAGGATGGAGCGACAAGGTTTTTGACGTGCTCACGGCGGTAGATAATGGTGAGAGTGCTGTGGAGAAGATAATGCAAGTGGAGATGTAAAATTCCTTTTGCGATTAACGATTGTTTTTTTATATTTGCGGAAAGAATTTTAAACGAGAAGACTATGACCCAAAAATCGTCATTACAGATATTTGAAGAAAAGAAAGTCCGCACCGTGTGGGACGACGAGAAAGAGAAGTGGTATTTTGCTGTTGTTGACGTGGTAGAAGTGTTGACGGACAGCAAAAATCCGCAGACGTATTGGCGTGTGCTAAAAAAACGTCTTGCTGACGAAGGAAACCAAACCGTTACAAATTGTAACGGTTTGAAACTACGTGCCGCCGATGGCAAGATGCGAATGACTGATGTTGCTGATACAGAAGGTATTTTCCGTATCATTCAGTCAATCCCGTCGCCCAAGGCCGAGCCTTTCAAACAATGGATGGCGCAGGTGGCAAGTCAGCGTATCGACCAAATGCAAGATCCCGAACTTGACATTCAACAAGCCGTGGCAGATTACAAACGTTTGGGGTATTCTGATGCGTGGATTAACCAACGTATCAAGTCAATAGAGGTTCGCAAGGAACTCACCGACGAATGGAAACGCACAGGCGTTCAAGAAGGTTTGGAATACGCCTCGCTCACCGACATCATAACGAAAGAATGGAGCGGTTTCACCACCAAACAATACAAGAATTACAAGGGTTTGAAAAAGGAAAACCTCCGCGACAATATGACCAATGTAGAAATCGCCCTCAATATTTTGGCAGAAGCCTCAGCCACCGAACTTTCAAAAGAGAAGAATCCACAGGGTTTCAACCAACAGAAAGACATCGCCAAGGCAGGAGGTAGCGTTGCCAAAGCCGCCAAAAATCAGTTGGAAAGCCAACTTGGACATTCGGTGATTTCGCCCGCAAAGGCAACGGACTATATTTTGCCGAAAGGAGAGGATGATAAATAAAACGCTTACATTATGGCATTTACATATAGACATAACGCAGGATTTGGCAAACGAATAGAGTATTTCATTATTGGTAAAATGCTCAAGGAAGGATTGGATTGCTATGTCCCGTTGGTTGACGACGACGGTATCGATTGTGTCGTCCGACAAGAAAACGGTCACTATATAGAAGTGCAAATAAAGGCACGTTCCAAAGAAGTAAAAATGGGTGATGCGGCTTTGTTTGCGGCACTTGACCACGAACCACGAGATAATTATTTCTTCGTTTTTTATTCAGAACGGTTGGAAAAAACGTGGATTATGTCGTCAGAAGAATTTATGAATGAATGTGTTACTAACCTCAGTGGCAAAAACATCGGCAAAAAAAGCATTTGGTTCAACGGCTGCAAGACAAACGAAACCGGTGAAAAGGTAGAATACGCCAAGGAAAAGTTCAACAAGTATTTGGCAGAAGATTTTTCGAGGTTCAAAACAATTTGATATTGTTTAAGGGGAACTACATAATGCTACAATCAATTGCATTTGTTTTCCCTGTCATAATATTTGCGACTTCACGGCAACCGCAGTCACATTTGTATTTCAAATTGCAATCCAAACAAATAGCAGGCTTATAGTCAGACTTTACGAAAGTGTTCCAATATTCTAAATCCTTTATTATTGATTCGCTAAAAATATGACCAACAATTTTGGGTGAATGATTGCACGCACGTATTTGTCCGGCAGGGTCGATTACAAAAAAACCTTTTGCCGCTGCGCATTTGTAACCGATATGAAGGCGTTTGTATTTTTTAGGGTTCTCAATAGCGCAATATGGTATTTCAGTGCCGACATTCCCATAACGGTTTGAATAATTCAAAACTTCCTCAACTGTGTCTAACATTTTGTTTACCTGATTATTATCAAGTTTCAAGTCGTCATAATACTCCAATCCTCTGCCACCCGGCAAATAACGGTTTATCAGAACGCTGTCAGCACCATTAATCAATCCTAACGAGACTGTTTCAAACAATTCGTCAAAATTTTTACTTGTAACAGTGACATTTACAGTAGTTTTTACTCCAATTGACAATGCCCTTGAAAACCATTTTAACACATTGTCCGCATTGTTAACACCGGTGTGGTATTCAAATGTTTTATAGCCCGGGAGACTCATACTCAAATGCACATTTAACTCCTTGAATAATTTGAGATATTCTTGTTTCATATTCAAACCATTAGAAATCAAAATTATAGGATAATCATAATGTCTTTTGTCGCTTTCTTTCCGAATATATTCCAACAACAATTCAAAACCATCTTTCAACAAAACTTCACCACCCGTCAACGAAAACTTTTTTACTCCTTTGGCAAAAAGAATATCAATAGCATTTTTCCATTCATCAATGCTGAATTCGTTGTGTTTCGGGTATTTTGATGACGAAGCAAACCACGGACACGAACAAAACTTGCAATGGTGGTTGCAATGGTATGTAAGTTCCAACGCTACGCTTCTTGGTATATCGACGTTTTTCATATTTTTATCCCGGTCATCCTTTTAATTATCTTGACATTATCTTTCAGTAATAATACCTCGTCACGAGATCCCAAAAAAATTTCCTCATCTTCCAACAAAGCACCAACTGCCATATAATCACAGGAATCATCAGAAACTGTTTTATGATAAGATTTATCTCCTTTGGCTTTAAAATAAAAAATTATGCCGCTGTCTGTTTTATTATTAAAGACTTTTTGCATACATTTTTCGCATCTAAACTCTGTTTTAGCATCGTATCCCAATTGATTAATGTGCTTGACAATTTTGGTTATAGTTTTACGCTCATCGCAAAAGAAATTATATTTCAAGACATAATGTCCACAAATTTGGCATTTGACTTTTTTAGTCTCAGAAAATGAAGGTGAATAACACATTGCACCTTCAAGCGGTGCTATGAGTACTCCCCTTGTTGAAATCTCTTTCAAACGGGCAATCAATTCGTCTTTTGTTAAAGCATTTTCCATAGTGATTAAATATCTAATATTTTACCTCTTTATTATCCAATTCTCGTTCGTTCCATCTTGCCCTTAGAATGTGCGCATAAGGCATTATCCAACAGTGTTTTACCGAATCAGGATGTTTGTGAGGTGTGTAATGATGTTTTCGCAAATATAGCGTTTTTTATTGAAAAGAAAAAAATAATGTAATTATTTCCACATCAGCATATCCTCCTCACCGTCGTCTCTTTTCCAACATTAAACTCCTGAAAATCAAAATCCTCCAACAACAGCACTCCCGGCGCCCTGCCTATTTGCAGCGTGCCGAACTCGTCGTCAAATTGGAGGGCTTTTGCACCGTTGATTGTTGCCATACGGATAATTTCGTTGAACGACAATTGCTTGAAATTCTGCGCCAAAACTTTCATCTCTTCAAGTATTGATAGAGTATTGTTGCTACTGAGGGAATCGGTGCCAAGGCAGACATTGAGGTTCATAGACTGCATTGTCAATACGTCGGGCAGGCGGTTTTCGAGGTAGAGGTTGCTCTTGGGACAGAGGACAAAATATGGATTTTTCAATGTCTGCAATGCGTATTGGAAGTCGTCGCGCTGTGAAAAAACATTGTGGACTAACAAAACATTCTCATATTCAGCGAGATGATGACCGTATGAGGGCAACGATTTTTTGCCTGTGGTCTCGATGTTGTCAACAATCATTGGAAAATTATCAACAAAACCTCCCGTGTGTGAAAGGTAAAG
>JAEEGK010010429.1_pt1 | contig 21436 bp, 15 predicted proteins | sample 8958771 | NCBI WGS metagenome assembly JAEEGK01 (sample SAMN16246547, study PRJNA631951) | gut metagenome | biome: gut microbiome; feature: rumen; material: SC-attached | host: Bos | place: Iran: Karaj | collected 2018-10 | reverse complement strand
CTCCTGCATAGGCTCTTCTCTTGTGAAACCTTTTGTGTATTTCGTTACGGTATCACGCAGAACCACACCGTTTTTTATCGAATAGCCGCTTCTGGAAGCCCAGCAATCACCGTTTATTGAGATCACAAGGTTTTCGCATATGCTTGAGATATTCGAGACCACTTCCCAGTTGCTTTTGGATCTGTAAGCCGATGACAGCTGGGTTTTAAGTATATCCGCTGAATTAAGGATCAGATCTGCCACAAAAATATCGGAATCATATTCGCGGTATTTGGTTATGGTCACTGTCATATTTGAATCGACATATCCGTTTTCCGTCCATGTCGGAGTGATCGTCACGGTTGGCGTCGGAGTTTCTGTGGGTGTCGGGTTTGCAGTCGCGACCGTTACGATTTCTGTGTCCTCCTGCCCTCTCCCGCTATCCTGTGTTTCTGTCGCAACCGGTGTCGACGTCGATGCCGGTGCCGGCGTGAAGGTCGGAGTCGGCTTTATCGTAACAGGTATCGTCACCGTCTCCGGCGCAACCTTTAAGACAAAAGTGTCCAGAACCACAAACAGCGTAAAACCCGACAGCAATATGAAATATAATATCGCAAACAGGTACTTTTTCATATTTACATCCAGCCGGTATTGTTTTCCTTGTAGTCCTTGGAGATCTTATCCGCATCCTCGATCAGACGCATCATTTCCTCTCTTGAATTTACCGTTGCTCCCGCAGCGTTCTCGTGACCGCCGCCGTTATACTTTTCGCCGAGTTTGTTAATGGTCACGAATCTCGAACGAAGTCTCACACGGATCTGGTCATCATAGGGATTCTCTATGAAAGCAAGCCATATGATGGAGCCCTTTATCGAATTTAAGAGCGAGATAACATTGCTTGCGGTCTCGTTCGTAAGATTCCATTCCTTCTGCATTTCGCGTGTGACAAACACATATGCGACACCGTTTTCGGTGATCTTCATCTGGCCGAAGATATATGCCTGGAACTTGAAGTTCTCGAAATCTTCAAGATAGAGATTCGAATATATGGTCTCAAGGTCGAGGCCGAAGTCCAGAAGGAAGCCCGCGATCCTCATCGTCTCGCCGCTCGTGGATGCATAACGGAAGCGTCCGGAGTCGGTTGCCATACCTGTGAAAAGGCACTCTGCCGCCTTCTTTGTGACCTTGAGCTCATCCTTAAAGGTAAGAGCAAAGTCCGCTATCATCTCGCAGGCCGACGAACGCCAGTCCTCCACCCAGTAAATGTCGCCGTAAGGCTGGTTGTCAACGTGATGGTCGATCTTCACGAGTTCCTTTGCAAGATCATACTTTCTGTTGGAAAGTCTGTCGGCCGTGCCTGTGTCGATCGCTATGAACAGGGCGTCCGCATATGCCGAATCGGGAAGGACCGTCTTGTCGTCGTCAAGGAAAGCCACATATTCGGAATAGTCCTCGTTTACAACGCAGATCTCCTTTTCCGGGAAGGATTCGCGCAATATCCAAGCCATACCGTTTGTTGAACCGACAGCATCTCCGTCGGGACGGAAATGACGACCGATGATGATACGGTCGTATGACTTGATCTTATCCAGGATCTGCTTCTTTATCTCGTAATTCTTGTTATCCATATTTTCTTCCTTTTCTGTGAGTATTCCGGGTTACAGCATCATATCGTCAAGGTCTTTGAGCATCGCCATGGCTGTTTCCTTATCCGCTATGGTCGCGCCGCTTGCCTTCTCGTGTCCGCCGCCGCCGTATTTTACCGCTATCGGATTAATGTTGAACTTACTCGAGCGCAGTTCGCAAAGCACCTTTCCTTCGCTCTCTGTAAAGTTTACCCATATGTCGACGCCCTTTATATCTCCCATAACGCCGACCATGCCTCTGGATATGCCGAAGGTCGACATACCTTCCGCATTGAGCCTTTCGACCTCCGCAGCGTCGGAATAGATATATGCGACATTGTGCTCCGTAAACTTTATCTTCAGTATGAACTCCGATCTTCTCTTAAGCGCGTTGAAATCTTCAGCGTACATCTTCGAATACAGATCGTTGAAATCCATATTTGCCTTTTCGGTGAGGAAAGCCGCTATGCGGAAGGTCCTCGCCGTAGTGCAGTCATAGCGGAAGCGCCCGGAATCCGTAACAAGACCGGTAAAGAGCGACTTTGCTCCGATCTCGTCGATCCTGAGTCCCTCCGTCATTATCATATCCCCGATCAAACCGCAGCAGCTCTCGAATGTGGTCTCGATGACCTCGACGTCGGTAAATGCTCCGGTGTACATATGATGATCCATCCTCGCGGTGGCTTTCGCGGTCTTGTATCTCTCGTCGTTCACCATATTTGCGCCGCCGCAGTCAAGAACGATCGCGAGGGCGTTTTCATATGCGCTGTCCTCTACCTCGTCCATAATCGACTCGTCCATAAAGGAATATCTGCCCGCATCGTCTCCGACCGTATAGACCTTCTTTTCGGGGAAGTTCGATGTGATCAGGTGTTTCATCCCTATCTGGCTTCCGATCGCGTCTCCGTCGGGGTTTGTATGGCGGTGTATGATGATCGTGTCGTATTTTTTTATTTCCTGCAATAATGCTTTATACATATTGACCTCTTATCTGTTTGATCCGGTAACTATCTTCTTGAGTTCCGCTGCCGCCCTTGCCGCATTGTCCTCGCATTTGAGCTCGATATCGCAGATCTCGGCATTTCTGTACTCTATGTCAAGGGACATTATACGCCTTACCTTGTCATCGTCATTGGACTTGCGGCTTATGATGTTCTTCAACACCGCTTCCTTCTCGCGGTTCACGAATACCATGAGCGTACGGCCTCTGTATGCGTTCCTTATGGTCAGCGCGCCGCAGATATCGATGGGAAGCACGGCATAGTTGCCTTCGTTCACGATCTGTGAGATCTCGTGTGTGGGCGTTCCGAAATGATATTTGGAATATACCGTGGTCTCAAGGAATCTTCCTTCTTCCTTTTCGGCCAGGAACTGATCCTCATCTATGAATCTGTATGCCGTCTCGCTCTCGCCGGGATTTATCGGCCTTGTGGTCGATGTCAGCGGCTTCTTGAATTCGATGGAATCCTTGGTGAGCTCATATGCTATCTCGTTCTTTAAGGAACCCGAAGGGCCGACAAGACATATGACGCCGCCGTCGGAAAGATCGGGAGCCTTCTCGACAAACGAGTTGCGGACCATACGGAACAGCTGCATAAAATCGGAATAGCTGTTTACGGCAAGAATTCCGGACATATCCATATTCCAGGGTTTGCGGAAAAGAACCGGGTAAACCGCCTTAGAATTTGCGATATTGTGCGCGCCGTCGTCCAAAAGCATATCAAGAGCGAAGACATCCTTACGGGTGCCGATTATTATGTTCTGGGAAGGTATCTCGGGAAAGTCCTGCAACAGCCGCTCAGCTCTCGCACTCATACATGCGGCGGGAACTGCGGTTACAAAGAAAACATCAGCCTGCTTCGAGAGCTCGCGGACGAACTTCTGCGCTCCGTTGAGTATCGGCTGCGTGCGGACAAACTCGGGATCGGAGTAAAGCGCGATCCTTTCGTCGAAATGTCTTCCGTAATTGCCCCAGCCTTTGATCTCGTTAATGCTGACGGGTTCCTCGTCAGGATGGTTCTTGTTCACGATCGACAGCGCATATGCATTGCAGTCGTATAACGTGTCATCCACATCCAGACCTATCCGTAATCTGTATCTTCTCATATCTGACCTCCATACCACATAGCGTGGTAATATATAATTATAACAAATTTTGCGCTGATTTTCAAGGTTGAGGAAGAGAAGTGGGCGTAAGTGGGCAGAAGCCGGTTCTGCATCGCCTGACACATCGGAAATCACATAATCTTGATTTCCGATGTGCTCAAAGTGCCAATAAGTGAGATTAGCACATCGATTTTCGCATAATCTTGATTTCCGATGTGCTCAAAGTGCCAACAAGCGGGATTAGCACATCGATTTTCGCATAATCTTGTTTTCCGTTGTGCTCACGGCGCCAACAAGCGGGATTAGCACATCGATTTTCGCATAATCTCGATTTCCGATGTGTTTTGCCGGTTCGGACCCGAAATCAGTGTGGATCGGCATAAAAAAAACTGCCCCATAGGGACAGGTCTTGATCTTATCAAACTCTTACATCAACATTGGCGCCAAGGTTCGGATTAACGGACTGCTCCATCATCTTTATCATATCGTCGCCGAGCTTTTCCTGCGTATCCAGCGCTTTGGAAAGCATTACGACGCCGATGTCGCTTGATGTATTTATCTGACTCAATGCCGTGGACAATCCTGCAATATCCATATGACCGCCTTTCTTCCCCGAAGGGATATCTCATCTTGAGGTGATTGTAACACCGCCCGCGGCATCCGTCAATTAAAGAAGAATAAACTTGAGGTTATTGAGGTTATTCGTACATTATCTTAAAGGTCCTGATCTCGAAAGGCTTGAAGGATACAGTGATGCGGTCGCCCTTCTCATATCGTGTTTCAACGTTTTCGAGCATATCCGTTTCGCATATCTCCGCTGCCTCAAATCCGAGTGAGAGCACCGCGTTCGTATATGTTCCCTCCGCCTCGTATACTCTTGCTATGAAGCCCTTGCAGTTATCTTCCGCGGGCTTTATCGTCTCGATCAGCACATTGGGTTTCGACGAGCGGATGAGAGGCTGTACGGGAGCGGGCTTTTCGGACATCATCTTCTGTAACGGTCTGTAGTTCAGCTCATATGCGGGCTTCGTGACATTATCCGCAGAGAAGCCTCCGATATGCGGCATAAAAGCATATGTAACCTTGTGTCTGCCCTTATCTCCTCTTATGTCGGGACGGTTTCCGCCCTTATGGAGCGAGAGTCTGAGGGAGCCCTTGTTCACGGATATGCCGTACTTGCAGTCGTTTAAGATGCTCACACCGTAGCCGGGCTCGGATATGTCCGTGTATTTGTGAGTGCTTACCTCAAACTTTGCTTTCTGCTCGGCCGTATTTCTCGTGGTCGGGCGCTTTATGCAGCCGAACTGAGTTTCGCACCTTGCATATTCGGAATTCACGTTCGTATCGAAAGCCACCTTAAGCAGCCTGTGGTCGTCATACCAGTCCATAACGGTCTCGAAAACGATCGCTTTGCTGTCGGCATAGACTATCATATCCTGCTTGAGGGTCGACTTCGGCGATATTCTGTACTCGCGCCTTATCCTGCATTCACACTCCCCGATCGACACAAGCCTTTCGGAGAGCAGTTCGGCCGTCGGCTTTAACTTGCACTCAATGTCCGCGTCTATGTTCCAGTTGTCGTAATCAACCGGCACGTCCTCAGCCATAAGGAAGGTATTGAACGCTTCTCCGTCGCCTTTAAGCTCGCGCCCGTACTCTGTGTCTATGCAGGACGAGATAAAGCCGTTATCGTCAAAGGTTATGTCAAGGAGAGGTGTCTTAAGCTTCCTTCCGTCATAACTAAATACGGTGCTGCCCGCAGCCTCGGTCCGCTCTCCTCTTACAAGCCTTACGGAACCAGAACCTAACGCAGGGATCGAAAGCCCGGTTATTACATATTTTTCTTCCCCGTCTATATCCTCCGTCTTCTGGCCGGTGTACTCAGGTGCGGGAACATAGCCCTGCACAACGGGTATATAGACCGGATCGTTTCTGTCAAAGGATATGGTGTTTTCCAGATCCGCATATATCTCATCACCGCAAGGTGATGCAGCGTCACTTCCCATAAGACGTGCGATCTCCGCATTGCTTTCCTTAAGCATATGCCCGATCTCCTCGAAGCATTCGTCGTGGGCGCTTCCTATGCAGGTGCCGGGGAGGATGTCATGGAACTGGTTCACGAGAAGTTCGGCAACTCTCGGCCTGATCTTTTCATCGCTTGCTACCGCGCCGTCACTCACCGCCTTCTTAACGGTAAGGTATTCAAGATCATGGAGCGCGATCTCCGCCTTGCGGTTGTTTCTCTTTATCTCGTGTTTGTTTGTGAGTGTGCCTCTGTGGAGCTCAAGATAGAGCTCGCCTGTGTATGTCGAAGGCTCTGTCATCGTTTCTTCGAGCTCGTTCATAAAGCGGCTCACTGTGGTATGCCGGGTTCTCGGCAGGCCGTTGCAGTCTTCGAGCCTTCTTGCTATCTCTATCATCTCAAATTCCGGGCCGCCGCCGCCATCGCCGTAGCCGTATGATATGAGTCTTCTGTCGGTGACACGCTTGTCGACTATGCCCTTGTCCGAGACAACATCCTCCAGCAGGCACTTGGGATCCGGCCATACATGTATGCGGTTGAAATGGGCAAGGACCTCTGTTCCGTCTATGCCTCTCCATATGAAGGTGTCATACGGAAACAGCGTGGTATCGCACCAGGACAGCTTGGTAGTGAGAAAGTATTTAATGCCGCTCTTCTTCATTATCTGGGGAAGAGCCGCGCTGTAGCCGAAGGTGTCGGGAAGCCAGAACGCATCGGAAAGATAGCCGAAGTTTTCCTTCGTATATCTCTGTCCCCATACGAACTGTCTCACCATAGTCTCGCCGGTGGGGATATTGCAGTCGCACTCGACCCATACTCCGCCGTTGGGCTCATAGCGTCCTTCCGCGATCTTTTCCCTGATTTTTTCGAACAGGGCCGGATAATTCTTTTTAATTATGTCGAGATGATATGCCGAGCTCTGTATGAACGTGTATTCGGGATACTGGTCCATAAGGCTCACTGTGTTTGCATATGTCCTCGCGCATTTCTTGAGGGTCTCCTTCTTGCTCCAGAGCCAGGCGGTGTCCATATGCGAGTGGCCGACAAGTCCGGCGAAAGGCGCGGAAGCGGAATTCTTCACGGACAGGAGTTTCCCGAGCACTTCATTTGCACTGCTGCAGGCCGCATAAAAGGTTTCGCGGTCTATATTGTCAATATCGTAGTATACGATCTCGTGAACGCGTTTCAGAGCATTTATCACATCGCCGCGCCTGAACATATCGTGCGTCATATACACGGCCATCTGGTTCGCGATCTTCAGGTTAAAATAGAAGTCCCATATCCTCTCGTTCTTAACGCAGATATTGAAGCCCGAATACCTGATCTCAAAGCGTTCGTCCGGATTTTCCTCAAAAGGAGATGTACCCGCAACATAATGATGCGCATAGTATTCGACCGCTATATCAAAGTGCTCGCCGCTCTTTGCGGCAGGCGCAAAAAGGTCGCAGTAGTGGTTTCCGTGTCCGCCTCTGTTCAGCTTGTTCGTATATGAGCCGGCCGGAACACCGTTTAAGAAAAGAAAGCCTTCGTAGCCGTCCACAAGCGGCTTTATGAAAAGATCCCGGCCCGCAAGGTTCTCGGGAACGGTGTATTCCGTCAGGAACCAGACAAAGCTCTCCTCTCCCTCAAATACGGTCCCCTTCGCGCAGGGCGTAAATCTCTCTTTATCCGGAACGCTGTGAAGCCTTTCCTTTGTATGAAATGCCGACGCTTCGATCTCATCGACCTTGGTGAACAGCAGCGTTTCAACGGTTTCTTCAAGCCTTCTCAGCTTAAACAACATCTGTTCCGTCTGTTTTTCCTCAAGCATATATCCTCCTAGAAGCTTACCTCAAGGCCGTCATAGGATACGATCATATCGTCCTTCTTTGCCATTTCGACAAGTTGGTCGTGAAGCAGCTTTCCGTTATGTGAAAAATGATTGAGCACGAAGATGCAGGAAGGCTTGCATACGCCGAGGTCTATAAGCCTCTGCTTTTCAAGCTTCGCATCCTCATAACCCATATGATTGTTTCCGTCTTTCTTAACCCCCTGAGTGCAATCAAGGCTGACAAGATCGAACTTGTGGGAGTATTGCAATATGTATTCCACGGTATTCTCCGGCAGTGATCCGGTATCATGACAGTAGAGCACCGTCTTGTCCTCTTTAAGGCTTCTCACTATATATATAAAGCATTCCTGCTTCCTGTCATGCTTGGCGATAAGCGGCACGACTTCATAATCTCCGACGGTCACGGGCTTGAAAGCATATGCCCTCTCGTATATGTAGCGCGGATCTCTGTCGCCCGGATCGGGAACCAGAAGATCGATATGCCTGCCCACGTTTTCGGGTCCGTACACCTTAAGCGGCCTGAACCTCTCGTGTGTATACGGCTCTCTTATTATCTCGAGATCCTCGGCATAAAAATGGTCGCTGTGCGCATGCGTCACAAAAAGGTAGTCGACCTTCCTGAAATCAAGGCCGTACAGGTTTGCATGCAAAAGGTTGTCGGGAGGGAAGTCCAGCAAAAGGTCGCTGTTTATAAGCGATTGCGACCTCGTCCTTATGTTCTTTCCGCCGAGTCTCCTTGCCTCTTCGCAGAGTTCACAGCCGCAGAATATGCAGGGCCAGCCTTCTCCCGCAGCAGTTCCGTAATAAGTGATCTTCATAATTCCACCTCGTCTTCCTTTATTTCAGCTTTCGCGGTTCGTCCTTTCCACCTCGCCTATGACCCTCACGTCATATTTGTTCCCGAGTATGGGAGTCATTGAGGCAAATTCCTTTATCGAAACCGTTTCGGTGCTGTTTCTGTACTGGCTGGGAGTCATACCCGTGAGACGTTTGAATTCCTTCGCAAAATAGAACTGATTTGCGTATCCCACTGTTTCCGCGATCTCCGCTATGGATTCGGAGGTTTTTCTGAGAGCTGTGCAGGCTCTTTCTATCCTTACGGATATGATGTATTTCTTCGGCGATATGTTCAGAACCGACGAGAAGACGCGGTCCAGCTCTTTTCGACTCAGCTGCATCTTTTCGGCCAGTTCCTCCACCGTAAGTCCCTCGCCGCAGGTCCGCTCCACATAATCGATCGCGGAGAGCGCGTAGAACTCGGCGTTCATATTTTCGTCAACAAAGGCGCGCTGTGAGGACATATCCAGAAGGTAGCCGAAGATGTTGTACATATCCGCAACCATTTTGCAGTATCTGTTCGGCATCTTGAGCGAAGTTGCATATAAATGGCTCATCTTCTGCCCTATATACCCCTCTCCGTCCGTAATTGACGGATGGAGTGAGGATATGCCCGCGCGATGAAGGTAGTTTTCGATCAGGTACCCTGAAAAAGAGACCCAGGTGATGTTCATATATTTGTCCCCGATATTGGATATCGATGTGTCTTCTTCGGGGAAGCAGACGAAGAAATCGCCCGCCTCGATATGCTCGGATGAATGCCGGACCTTTATGGCTCCGCTGCCCTCGTTCACATAGCATACGGTAAACACATCCGATCGTCCGATATTCATATTTTCACGTACAAGTATGTCGCAGTTTCCGCAGCTCAGAATGTTGAAGGTGATATTTAAGTGCGACCTTTCGCTGATCTTTATCACCGTGTTTCTTTGGGGCGTTGTATTCATCCTTTTTCCTCATTGAAGGGAGAGCTCACCGTTCAGCCTTTCCATAAGACCCACGAGTTCTTTCGGGCTAGAGATGTAATAATCTGGAGTTTCCTCTTCGTTTTCCGGTTTCATATTGTATCTGGGGCTGTAAGTCAGGAGCACCGACCTTATGCCCATCCTCTTAGCTCCTATGATATCACGTTTGATGTTATTTCCAACCATAACTATACGATTTAAGTCGGAATTATTCAAGCCGAGACGATCCATTGCGGTCCTGAACATACTCTCATGGGGTTTTTCATGTCCGACCTCACCGGATATGGCTTTTGCGTCGAAGCAGTACTGAAGCCCCTGCTCGTTGTATATGTTATCGAAGGATTCCCTGGTACCGTCCGCCACGAGGGCGATCTTATATCCCAGTTCATGAAGGGTGATCAGTGCTTCTCTCGCCCCCTCTATCATTTCAGCATGGATAACGGTCAGGTCCTTACGTTTTACTTCGGTGCCTTCATCTATCAGCGTGTCCCCGCTGTCGATGAATATGACCAGCTTCTTCATGTGTGTTCCTTTCTTTATCCGGGCATATGCGCCGGACTGTCAGTCACTCAATATACCTTTAAGCGCGGCTTCCATCATATGGCAGGCAACAAAATGTCCCTTTTCCCTCTCCGTGAATTCCGGCATGACCGAAGCGCACTTTTCCGTGCAATACGGGCATCTCGTATGGAAGGGGCAGCCTGCGGGAGGATCCGCGGGATTTGGTATCTCGCCCGAGAGCGGTATTCTTTCCCTGTTAATATCCGGATCGGGTATCGGAACCGCAGACAACAAGGCCTCCGTATACGGGTGGAGCGGCTTTTTGAATAATGTCTCCGTGTCGGCATACTCAACCATACGCCCGAGGTACATAACGCCCACCTTGTCGGATATGTGCTCAACCACCGACAGATCGTGGCTTATGAAGATATAGGTGAGATCCATGTCCTCCTGGAGATCCTTAAGCAGGTTCACGACCTGCGCCTGAACCGATACGTCAAGCGCCGAGACCGCCTCATCGCATATGATGAGCCTCGGATACATGATCAGGGCACGTGCGATCCCGATCCTCTGCCTCTGCCCGCCCGAAAACGCATGCGGGTATCTTTTGAGGTAAGATGCTTTGAGGCCTACCTTTTCGGCGATGTTCTTTACCCTCTCCTCTATCTCGTTCTTGCCGAGCTTGAAATTAGCCCTCAGGGGCTCGGAGACTATATCAAAGACCGTCATTCTGGGATCCAGTGAGGAATAAGGATCCTGAAAGATCATCTGTATCTCTCTTCTTAATTCCTTCAGCTTTTTACGGTCCGCACATTTAAGATCGTATTCCGCTCCGTCCGCTGCCGTGTATACGGCCGAGCCCGCCGTCGGAACATATGCGCCGACGATCGAGCGACCGAGCGTGGTCTTTCCGCAGCCGGATTCACCGACTATGCCGACCGTCTCTCCCTTGTTGACTTCAAAAGAGATATCGTTAACGGCCTTTATCACCACACCTCCGGAGCCGAAGTTCTTGCTCAGGTTTCTGACCGATAATATGACTTCAGACATTTCCCGTACCTCCCTCAGCAAATTCCGCTCCGCGGCAGCATGCCACGAAATGCCCCGGTGTCACTTCAACAAGTTCAGGCTCCGAGCCGTTGCATGCCTTGCCTCTGCAGGCGCACCTGTCATAAAAACCGCATCTGTCGTCAAGATTCATTGCAAGCGGCACCGTTCCGTCTATCGAGTACAGCCTGTCCTCTTTTCCGCCCAGTTTGTGAACGGAACCGAGAAGGCCTCTCGTGTAAGGATGCATCGGATCATGAAAGAGTTCCCTTACAGGCGCGGTCTCCACTATCCTGCCGAGATACATAACTATTACCCTGTCGCAGATCTTCGCGACCGTCCCGAGGTCATGGGTGACATACAATATGCCCATGCCATAGTCCTTCTGAAGCTGCATCATAAGTTCCAGGATCTGCGCCTGTATAGTGACATCCAGCGCTGTAGTCGGTTCGTCCGCGATCAGCAGCCTTGGTCGGCATACAAGAGCCGTAGCGATCAGCGCTCTCTGGAGCATGCCTCCCGAGAATTCATGGGGATATTGCGTAAATCTTTTTTCGGCGTTGGATATACCGACGCGTTTCATCATATCTATGGCTATGTCACGCGCTTCCTTTTTATCCTTCGTTATATGCAGCCTTATGGCTTCCGTCATCTGGCTTCCGATCGTAAACAGGGGCGAAAATGAAGTCATGGGCTCCTGAAACACCATCGATATGTTCTTTCCTCTGATGTTCCTGATCGTTTCGCTGTTGGGCTTTAAGTCCAGCAGGTTTACTTTGCCTTTTTCGTTGTAAAAATCTATGTTTCCGGAAGAGGTGCACTTTTTATCGTTTATTCCGAGTATCGCTTTGCAGGTGAGGCTCTTGCCGCAGCCCGACTCGCCCACAAGGCCGAGGGTCTCGTTCTCATATACGGAGAAGTTCACTCCCCTTACCGGCGTCAGCATACCTTCATCCATCTTTATGCGGATCTTCAGGTCCTTTACTTCCAATATGCGTTTGTCGTTAGCGTCCATATAGCCTCCTATTTGTAAGGATCGGCAGCGTCACGCAGGCCGTCTCCGAGAAAGTTAAAGGCAAGTACGGTGAGCACCACAAATGCAAGCGGGATCAGCTTCCAGGGGCAGTTTGCTATGTTGTTTATGCTCTTGCATTCCTGAAGCAGCACTCCCCAACTCGTTGCGGGTGCCCGCATTCCGAGGCCGAGAAAGCTCATTGAAGTCTCGCCCAGTATCATATTGGGTATGCCGAGTGTAAGATTTACGATGAGGTAACTCATAAAACCGGGGATCAGGTGCTTGATTATGATCATAAAGTCCGATACTCCGACGAGCCTTGCCGCAAGGACATAATCCTCTTTTTTAAGAGACAGGAACCTTCCGCGGACCGTTCTCGCAAGTCCCGGCCAGCTGAGCAGCGACATTATCACCGTGATAAGGATGTACACGTTCGTTACCGATATGCCCGCGGGGATAGCCGCAGAGAGTGCCATCCAGAGAGGAAGCGTCGGGAATGACATAAACACTTCTATGATACGCTGTATGATGATGTCGACCACGCCGCCGTAATAGCCCGATATGCCTCCGATGATGACAGCAAGCACGAACGAGAGCGCCGTGCCGAGAAGCGGTACCGTGAGCGAAACCTTGCTTCCGATGATTATTCTCGAGAACAGGTCGCGTCCGAGTCTGTCGGCGCCGAATATCATGACCTTGACTTTTGACAGCGTACCGTCCTCGTTCAAAACGCCGTAGAGGTGCAGATCGGACTCAAAGAGGCCGAAAAGCTTATATGACGAGCCGTGCACGAAGAAACTTATCTTATAGGGTGTTTCCTTGTCCTCGTAGTAGATCTTGTTCATATAATCGTCGAAGGTGAACTTCTGCGCATATACGAACGGCCCGATGAACTTGCCGTCATGCTTTATATGGACCGGCGTGATGGGCGCATTGGAGTACTCCGCCGAATAGTCTTCAAGGCCGAGAGGCGCAATGAAATCCGAGAATATCATCCCGATATACAGGATCCCCAGCAGGACAAAACTGATGATAGCGAGTTTATGCTTAAGGAGCTTTCTTCCGATCAGCTGCCACTGCGAGGACATATAGTACTTTTCCTGCTTCAGCCGCTTCTTCTCAAGTTCCTTCTGTTCTTTTAATTTCTTTAATTCTTCCTTATTGTCCATTTTTGCCTTCCTCCAAGTCCTTGATCCTGGGATCCATGGCAACAAGCAGAAGATCCGAGATCAGGGTTCCAACAACAACGAGAATCGCGGAAATAAGCAGAATTCCCCCGGAAAGATAAACATCCTGTGACTGAAGCGCTTTTAAGAGGACCGGTCCCTGGGTGGGAAGCATAAGGACGATGGCCGTGATCGTGGAGCCGTTGAATATGCCCGAGATCATACCGCCAAGGCCGCTGACCACGGGGTTCAGGACCGAACGCATTGCGTATTTGTATGTAAGTGCGCCCTCCGACACTCCTCTTGCTCTTGTCGAGAGCATATACGGCCGTGCCTGTTCGTCAAGCATCTGCGCCCTTGTGCTTCTGATGAGGCCGCAGGTGCCGCTTGTTCCTATAACTATGATCGGGATGATCATATGTTTTGCATATTCCTTAAGTGCGGCCCACGAGTCAAGAGGTATGTCCGGCAATCCCATTATGGGCTGTCCGAACCACTTGTATGACAGGAACATTAAGATGATCGCGAAAAGGAAGTTCGGAACGGCCATGCCGATGAAACCGATGAAGGTCGCAAGATAATCTCCGACCGAATACTGATGTTTTGCGGAATATATGGCTATGGGGATGGACAGAAGATATGTGAACAGCATCGTGATAAAGGATACCGCAAGTGTGGCTCCGAGAGTCTCTCCTATCTTAACGGTAACCTTCTGTTTGTAGAAAAAAGAAACACCCCAGTCTCCGGTAAGGATCCCCTTCATCCAATCCGCATACTGTACAAGGAAGGGCCGGTTAGTGCCATACATCTCCTTCATGGCTTCCACTTCGTACTCCGTAACCACTTCACCCTCAGCGATCATATTTGAAACAAGATAGTCCACGAAATCACCCGGAGGCAGCTGGATAACGAAGAAAACGACCAGGGTGATCAGTGAAAGTGTTATTACGGACATACCAAGTCTTTTTGCGATAAATTTGATCTTATTCATGCCTAATACCCTTCTTATGGGCGAAATGTGCGGTGTTGGCCGCACATTTCACCGATTATGATCTAAGATGGATTACTTTTCGCTTATGTATAACTGCTCAGGTCTCATCATGCTTGCAAATCTGAACTCGTCAACGAACATTGCGGTTGCCGGGAAGTTCCTGACCTTCTTGTTTACAACCCATCTGCTGGGCTGAGCCTGAAGGAAACCGATGATCCAGATATTGTCCTCATGGAGCTTGTATATCTTCTGAACATTTGCGGATATGACATCGTTTCTGTCTGCACCCGTTGCGTTCTTTATCGCTTCATATGCCTTTACAAGCTCGAGCATATCTCCGGTCGGTGCGATACCGCCGTTTGCTTCGCTCTTTCCGTCCTCATACCACTTGCCGTACAGACCGGTCCAGCACTTGAAGTTACGCATGGGCACGATATCGTCGGGTCTGATCGCAGGGCTGGAAACGCTGGGACGCTCGATCGAGCATTCAACATCGTTATTGAGCTTTGCCTTTGCTTCTTCTGCGTCGACTTTAGTGGAGATCTTGATGCCGAGATCCTTGTAATAGCTTGTGATAAGCGAGATGAAATCGCCGTGCTGCGAAGCATCCGCCAGTGTGATTATGATCTCGAGATCTTTGTTTGTGCCCTTCATCTTGCGATAGGTGCCTGCCTTTTTATCCCAGGGCTCTGTGAGAGTATCGAGGAGGGCATTTGCTCTTGCGGGATCATATTCGGTCCACTTGGTTGCCCATGTCTCGCTGTAGCCGTAGTTACCCTCGGAAACAGCACACTGATAAGGTGCGGAAGCACTGTTGGAAAGGGTTGCGCTTAAAACATTCCTGTCAACGCCGATAGAAAGAGCCTCTCTGAAGGTCTTGTTCCGGAACAACGCTCTCTTGTCGAGATCCTTTGCGGTCTGGTTCAGGGCGATCGTGTACTGCGAACCCCAGTCGGTCGAGTTCCACTTATATATCGTATGTGTTGACTGAGTAGCGGTTGCGACAGTCGAGAAATCGTCGGCGCCGGGAAGGAATACATCGAGCTGTCCCGCAGTAGCCTTAAGGACTGCCTGCTCACTCTCGTTGATGATAAGAACTTCTATGCTGTCAAGATAAGGAAGCTGTCTGCCTTCGCTGTCGACCTTCCAGAAATAAGGATTTCTTACGAGGGTGTATGTCTCACCTACCTGGTTCCAGTTGTCCTTGACCGCGATAAAGCTGCGGAGCTGCGGAACGATCGCATAATCCCAGTTGTAATAGCCTATGTCCTTACCCATTGTCTTGTAGGAAGTCCATGCCTTGCCGAAGGTCTTGTTTGCGTTCTCGAGAGCCTGCTCCTCCGTGATCAGCGGGAAGGTGGGATCGTTGGTAACGCCGTCCTTGCGGGCAACAAAATCCTTGTAGAAATGCTTGGGCAGGAACATCCATTTGTTGTCTACCGCAACTTCCTGAGCAAATGAAGGCTTAGGTGCCACAAAGGTAACTGTGAACTTGTAATCGTTTACCTTTTCGAATTTTGCCCAGTAGGACTTCCCGTCCTTGGTAACCTGGTAGCAGTTATATGCTTTTGTCGTAAAGCAGTTGTAATAGTCGGGCGAATCAACCGCAACGGCTGTTCTGTCGCTGTTAAGAGCGGGTACCGAGCAGTGATCGTAATAGAAGATCACATCGTCTGCCGTGAAGGGCTCGCCGTCCGACCATCTCATACCTTCTCTGAGTTCGATCGTCCATACGGTCGCATCCGCATTGCTGTAGAAATTCTTGCAGACGTTAGCTTCCACTTCGCCGGAGCCGTCCTGCTTGAAGCGGAACATACTCTGTTCGGTATAAGGTCCCCAGCTCCATCTTCCGCCGTCATTGGATGTGATAACTATGGATCCGCCGTACTCTCCGAGAGAGATGATATCGGGCTCGACCATAACATCCGATGCAACGGGGATACGGTCTTCAAGTTTCGGAAGTTCACCCTTTGCGACCTTCTCGCCGAGCATAGGCGCTTCCTTCTGTATCTCCTTCGCAGGCGATGTCGGAAGAGCACTTCCTTCGATATTCTTTGATGTGTCTGTCGTACCGGTGTTTCCTGTCACTTCGGGTGTTTTGTCTTTCCCGCGGCCGGCAAACAGTGCCGAAAGCATTGAAAGCGTAAGAACTAATGATACTAACCTTCTCTTCTTCATTATTTCCTCCCAATAAATATATAGTTTTAATTGTTACTTTGAGCGCTCAAATATATACTTTTAGGTATAAAAATACCATGTATATTTTTATTGATGTTTCTCCGGTCATTTACATATGCCGTGTTTCCCATAATGGACGGCATTTCGGAGCATATTTTTGTGGAATCCTTATTTTATAAGGCTTTCAGGCAGATTATTTTTATTCGTTTTTATGAATATTTACTCATCAGCGGGTTTATTTACACATTTATCTTACCACGAAAGATATATATGTAAATGTGTATTCCGATAGAAATATATACTTTTGTACCCATTTTGAGCATTTTCTCGTTTTCGCCCGGTTCAGAATTACATATTCTTTTCGAATAATTACCAACAATTCCGTTGGCTTATCTGTGGATTTTTTAGTAAGTTGTTATCAAGTTGAGGCGCCGATTTTTACTTCCCGGGCGAATTTATATATATTTGGTTCCCTCTATTGAGGTGAAATGTTTTTAAGTGCTATAATCCGAGAGCCGAAGACAGGGTGTGATCATATGCCCGGATCTTCGGTCATAAGGATATGAAGAAAGGGGTTTACCATGAACAACTGTTACAGACCGGAGCATCCGAAGCCGCAGTTTGAAAGGGCAGACTGGATGAACTTAAACGGAACCTGGGTTTTTGAATTTGATTTCGGAAAAAGCGGACGGGAAAGAAAAATGTACGAGGACGGAGTCTTCACGAAAAAGATCAATGTGCCGTTCTGTCCCGAAAGTAAGTTAAGCGGAATAGAATACAAGGATTTTATGAACGGAGTATGGTACAGGAGGAGCTTAAGCATCACCGGTGCCGGCTCCAAGAGAACAGTCCTGCATTTCGGCGCTGTGGATTACAGAAGCTATGTATATGTGAACGGGCGCGAAGCCGGCGTCCATGAAGGAGGATATGCCTCGTTTTCATATGATATAACCTCTCTTGTGAAAGAGGGCGAAAACGTACTTGTCGTATATGCGGAGGAAAACATGCATAACGGCCTGCAGCCTCTCGGAAAGCAGAGTCGCGCGTTTTACTCAAACGGCTGCGATTACACGAGGACTACGGGAATATGGCAGACGGTATGGCTTGAATTCACGCCTTTCGAATACATTTCTTCCTTTAAGCTCTATCCCGATATTTCGGGACAATGCCTGCATATATCCGCAATCGTTTCCGGTATGGGCCGCTTTACAGCGGAAGCTTTCTTTGAGGGGCGCCCCTGCGGAAGTGTGAGCATCGACAAGACCGAACTGTCGGGAGACACGCTGAACATCACTCTCCCGCTTTCCGAACTGCATCTCTGGGAGATCGGCAAGGGAGGTCTGTATGACCTTAAGCTCACATTCGGAGGCGATGAAGTCAGGAGTTATTTCGGTATGAGGGAAGTAAGACTCAGCGGAAACCGTTTTATCCTGAACGGAAAGAGCGTATTTTTGAGAACGGTGCTGGATCAGGGTTTCTACCCCGACGGCATTTACACCGCAAGAGACGACGAGGCGCTGATCAACGACATCCGCATATCAATGGATCTCGGTTTCAACGGTGCACGCCTGCATCAGAAAGTTTTTGAGGAAAGATTCCTGTATCACTGCGATTGTCTTGGCTATATGGTCTGGGGCGAGCACGCGAACTGGGGGCTGGATCTTTCGAACCCCCTCGCGCTCCACGCATTCTTAAAAGAGTGGTTAGAGATCATTTCCCGCGATTTTAACCATCCGGCAATTATCGGCTGGTGCCCGTTCAACGAGACATGGGACTATGACGGCAGACAGCAGCTTGACGACAACCTCCGCCTTGTCTACAGGACCACAAAGCTTCTCGACACCACCCGCCCCTGCATAGATACCAGCGGCAATTTCCACGTCGGTGAGACCGACATATATGATCTCCATGATTACGAGCAGGACACGGAAAAGTTTAAGAAGACCTATTCCGAACTTGCAAAAGGCGGCAGCATCATAGGAGAAGGCCACGAAAAGAGGCAGCAGTATGATTTTCCCGAATACCGCGCTCTCCCGCTTTTCATAAGCGAATACGGCGGTATCAAATGGGATATCGACTCAGGCAATGCCTCGGCCTGGGGCTACGGCGCCGCTCCGAAGACCGAAGAGGAATTCCTCGAGCGTTACAAAGGGCTCACCGAAACCCTTCTCGGCAACAAAAACATCTTCGGTTTCTGCTATACGCAGCTGTATGACATCGAGCAGGAAACCAACGGTTTATATACTTACAACAGAGTTCCTAAATTCGATTGCGGCTTTTTTAAGAAGGTAAATTCGCAAAAAGCGGCAATTGAAGACTGAATCCCCCTTTCATAGAAAAAAGGCATTATCGTATGCGGTAATGCCTTTTGTTGATTTACGTATTAATCTACTTAAACTGCCATGACAGAACGTCGAAATCCTCTCCCGCATATACAAAGAAGAGTTTGTGTATGCCTGAAGGAACATTCAGAAGTGTGGCGCCGACCTCCGTGAATTCCTCTCCGGGTGCGCTGACCGGAATATATGCGATCGCATCGTTGCCGGGTGCGTCGAGCACTGCCTTTACAACGCCCTTTCCGCTGCCCTTCACTTTCATTACGATCTCTTTTGCGCTGCCCTCGCCGAAATCAACGTTGAAGACGCCTGTGAAGCTGCCGTCGTGAATGCCGGTTAAGATCATCTGTCCCGAACCGTATTTAACGGCGTCCTCGCCGTACTGTACGGTCTCGATGCCGGAAGCGTTCGCAAGAGTTACGGCTTCTGTCTCCTTGTAGGGGTCAAGCGTATCCACAGCCTGCACGCCGTTTCTTGTTCCCGTGGACATAACAGGCGTTCCGTCGGCGGAAAGCTTCAGAACATCAATGTTTGTGCTTCTGTACATGCCGTCGAGTCCGAGAGCCTCTTCAAGAAGTCTTGCATGATATGTGATATACCACTCGCCCTTGAATTCAAACATGCAATGGTGGTTGTTTCCGCCCCTTCCGAAATGGTTTCCGGGGTTCTTAAGGACAGGTCCGCAAAGCTCGAAAGGTCCCATGGGGTCGTCGGACTTCATAACGATGATCTGTCCCTGATCGAAGCCGTATTCTCGCTTTCCTTCCTGGCTCATGCTGAAGTTTGAGCAGTAGGAATAATAATAGGTTCCGTTTATCTTGTTTATGCCGGAGTCTTCAAAGAGGTAAGGCACGTTTTCTATCCTGATCGGATCGCCGTCGAGGCTGATCATATTATCTGCGAGCTTTGCGACTCTTGCCGTTCCCGGATTTACTTCCTTACCGGTCGGAATTCCGCCGCCAAAGTAGATATATGCCTGTCCGTCATCGTCCATAAGCACTGCGGGGTCAAAGAGCCATGTAACTTCACCGCAGGTGGGCGTGGATCTGGAGATCAGTGCCCTGCCGAGAGGATCGGTGAACGGGCCGTAAGGTGTATCACCGGTCAGAACCGCTATGCCGTTTCCTCCGTTTGCGAAGTAGAGGAAGAACTTGTCTTTACCGTCGATGTTCTTCCATGCTGCGGCGGGAGCCCATGAATTTATGCCCCATTTTGCCTGTCCTTTGGCCGAAGCGGCATATACGGTGCCGTGATCCGTCCAGTTTACGAGATCTGCGGAAGAAATCACGTTGATCGTATATATGTTTGAATAGTTGTTCTCCTTGATCTTTCCCTGGCTGTCATACATCGGGTTGTCGCCGGTCATATAGATATAGACTCTTCCGTCATATACCATGGCATAGGGATCCGCTCCGAATCTCTGTACCATGAGGGGATTGCTGTTGATAAGCGGCTTGATGATCTTTGAAAGCTTGATATTCTTGAACAATGCTTCGAAATCCGTTGTGCTCATGTTCTTTGGTTCCTCCGTTAATATGGTCTTTGGAATGTTTTCTCCGGGCTTCGGCGTCGGCGTGTATGTCGGCCGGGGCGTGGAAGTGGGTTTTGAGGTTGCGGTGGGCTTCGGCGTAGGGGTTGCGGTGATCACAAGGGGGCCCGTGTATTGGGGCACATCCTGTGTATTCTGCGACTTTCCGCCGCAGCCGGCCACACCTGCCGCGATTATCATGGCAGCAACCAGTGCCGTTTTCCTAAAGTCTTTTTTCATGCATCATTTTCCTCATTTAATAAAAATAGCAAGATATATGATAACAAAAAAACTGCGTTTTTGCATCTGTTATATTGCTCTATCCGATGCAAATCTTGTCACATAAAAACCTTTTCCGTCCGAGAGCGCAACAAAAGCATCGGTATCCCACTTCTTGCTTTTTCCGATGCTTTCGGTGTAGCATTTAAAGAGATGCAATAAATGGAGATTACTTCGCAATGAAAGGCGAGAAGTTTCCCAATAGATTTATTACAATTTCAGTACATTTAGTTCGGAGGTGAACTTATGCTCAGACAGACAATTACCGAAAATGGACAAGTACGCGGTCTCCCGGGCTCAAACCCCAGGATCACCGCTTACAAAGGCATCCCTTTTGCCGCTCCTCCCATTGGCAAAAACAGATGGCGGGCGCCGCAACCGGTTGAAAACTGGGAAGGCGTTCGGGATGCATTTTTCTTTGCCCCCATATCCATGCAGGATACCCCGGGGCTCGGAACTGATATATATTGCAGAGAATGGCACGTGGATCCCGAGATCGCCATCAGCGAGGACAACCTCTACCTTAACATCTGGACTCCCGCGAAAAAGGCGGACGAAAAGCTGCCCGTCCTTGTATGGTTCTTCGGCGGCGGCTTCCAGTGGGGCTACACGTCGGAAATGGAATTCGACGGCGAGCACATAGCATCCCGCGGCGTTATAGTTGTAAGCGTCAACTACCGCCTAGGTCTCTTCGGTTTCCTCTCCCACCCCGAGATCACGGCAGAGGCGCCCGAGGCACCCGGGAATTTCGGTCTTCTCGATCAGCAAGCCGGTCTCAGATGGGTCTACAGAAACATAGCAAATTTCGGCGGCGATCCCGGCCGCATTACAATAGCGGGTCAGTCCGCAGGCGGTTCTTCGGTCATGCACCAGTACACCTGCGAGCAGAACTTCGATATGATAAACGGTGCCGTCGTATTCAGCGGCATGATCCGCAATCCCGAGGAGAAATCCGACATATTCAAACCTCTCACTCTTGAAAAGGCTGAGCAGAGAGGCGTTGAATTCTTTGATTTCATCGGCGTAAAA